>ENA-UZWR01001596-UZWR01001596.1-metagenome-genome-assembly--contig:-Day-1-25m-contig-1596_pt1 | contig 29324 bp, 30 predicted proteins | sample MGYA00260337_ERZ794897 | MGnify/ENA metagenome assembly ERZ794897 | reverse complement strand
ACTCCTGCACCTGTGGTGGGTGTCTTGTCTGCATTAATCTTAGCAGCAAGAGCAGCTTCAGTATCATCTTTAGATACCGATCCTTGTACCCAACCAAGCACATTTGCTTCAGTTAGGTTATCATACGCAATGAAGTCTGATGATGATGCGTCATACTCCAAGCCACATGTGCCATACGATGATGCACTATAGTCACCATCTACTGCACTACAACGCCAGTGTGCTACTGCCACACCACCGTCTGATAAGTTACGTTCTACTGTCGGTATTGTCCAAGTGTAAGTGATTGCCATTTGTTTATGCTCCTTCTAAGGCTGCGACTTTGGTTTCAAGTGTTTCAATCTTGGCTATTGCTTCTTGCAGTGCAGCCGTTAGCAGAGGCACTAGCTTGCTTTGGTCAATGCCTTGGTAGTCAGGGACACTGCGAGTACCCATAACGGCTGGCGTTACTTCTTTGCCATCGTCATCAAGAACAGCAGGAGTGACTTCATACTCCTCATCACGCATTGCGTCTTTTGCACCGACAACAGCCTCTGGGACAACAGCCTGTGCTTCGTGAGCCAAGAAGCCATCGACACGAGTGCCTTCAGAAATCCACTCAAAGTTGACGGGGTTCAGTGCTTGCACACGGGCAGATGCGCCTGTCATTGGCTGTACGTCAGTTTTTAGGCGGTAGTCTGATGATGTCGCATACACTGTGGAAGTGTTGTTGTAGTTTATACCACCGACATAACTGTCGTTGTGGTAAAAGAGAACTCCGTTGACTGAGCCATCGTATGACTTGTTGAAGTATTGCTGGGGTGAAGCTGGGTTCCCTATTAGCACCATCCCCTGTCCACTCGTTCCAGAGCCTGTTTTGCCGATTGAAATAATCGAAGCGGCGCTGGGATGAATTCTCATCTTCTCCCCACCAGAACTATAAAAGACAAGCGGGTCTAATCCAGCAGCACCACCCATTGTAGAGTAAATTTGCCATTGTACTGTACCTGCACTATCTAAGAAAGATAAGTTAGGGCTTCCATTTGCATCTTGAATGTATAACCCTGTGTTTCCTGATGGTGCTTTTAGGTGCATGGTTGCACTAGGCAAACTTGTCCCAATCCCAACATTACCGCTGCTGTCGATGCGCATATCCTCAGACGCATTTCTGCCAAATATCAATGGGTTAGAAGCACTATCAGATGAAACCATCTTACCAAGACCGCCAGCGATATACACAGTATCTAAAAAGTAAGATGTACCCCCTGATACTTGTAGCCTATGACCCGAAGGAGTAACGCCAATACCCACATTGCCGCTGAATGTTGCGCCGCCAGTTACGTCAATACCTGTTGAAGTGGTGACAAATTTTTGTGAGTTGTCGAAATATAGTTTAACGTCTGAGTTTTCATTAAACTGTGCTGACTGCTCTCCTGTCGAACTCTGCACATTCATTTGATTAGATTGCAGTATAAGCACTCCTGTCCCACCGTCCCGAATAGTCGAGTTACTACCATCATGGTAAATCTGTAGGTCAGACCCTGCACCAAAGATGGCTTTAGCATTATCTGCAAATGTAGCATTACCTGCATGGGCAGTAGTTGATGCAAAATCAACAGCACCGTCAATGTCTACAACGTCTAAGTTTGTTGTGCCGTCTACGTCAATGTCACCAGAGATGTCTAAAGATGCAAAAACAGAAGTGCCTGTTCCAGTAACAGTACCACCAACACCTAAGTTACCGCTGCTGTCGATAGTTACCTCATCAGATCCTGCACTATTGTAGTTTATCCGAAAAGTGTTGTCGGTATGCGTGTAGAGCGCCCAGCCGTTTGTGCTGTTTGTCGCCTGAGTTTCTATAATCCCCTTCACTTGCAGAGGCTGATCTGGTGTGCATCCAATACCCACATTGCCGCTGTTGTCGATGCGCATGCGTTCTGCGTTTAATGTAGAGAACGCCAAAGTATTATCAGCAGGTCTGTGTATTGCGGCGGCGGCTGATGGGGTAGATGTATCACCTGAGAACTCTACAAAGCCACCCGTAACACGGATGTTGCCGCTTACATCTAGCTTTTGACTTGGAGTTGCATCACCAATGCCCACATTACCGCTGCTGTCGATGCGCATGGCTTCTGTGTTGTTGGTCTGGAAAGTCAATGGGTTTGCAGTAAAGTTTGTTAACTGAACACGTCCGTCACCTTGCAAGGCAAAGGCACCATATTTTGTTCCACTTTGACCTATTTCGTAGCCAGCACTACTTGATGTATTTAGAGTTACAGCATTCGTCCAACCATGTAAGTTTGGCGAACTCGTCCCAATACCTACGTTACCGCTGAATGTTGCGGCGCCAGTTACGTCAATACCTGTTGAGGTGGTGGCGAGTTTGACTGCGTTGTTGTAATATAGGTTTGTGTCTGCATTAGCATTAGCAATGAAGTATTTTTCGCCTGTTGCGCTTTCAATCCTTACCTGATTAGAACCTCTTAAATATAAACTCCCAGAGCCAGCGTCTGTAATATAGCTATTAGACCCATCATGATAAATCTGTAGGTCAGACCCAGCACCAAAGATAGCTTTACGGTTATCCAAGAAGTGTAGATCACCTGCACTAGTTAGACGCATACGTTCTGTAGCTGCACCAGTAGTATTTGTTTTAAACACAAGAGCAGTAGAGTTAGTAGAACTATCAAATGTATCTTCTGCTAATGCTTCAATAGATGCACCAACAAGTATGGCATCTGTACCACTAGCTTCATCGGGAGCACTAAACTCAATTTTCCCTAGTACATTAGTTGCTTCAACAGTAGTGTCAGATGTTTGGAGTGCTAGTACAAAACCAGAACTTGTCTTACCAGTTACATTACCTAAATTACTTACAGCTTGACTAAATGTTACAACACCACCAGAAGAAATAGCAATAGCATCCGCATCAGAAGCAGAACCGATAGTGCCACCATCCTTAATAATTATATCATCTTTAAATGTAACAATACCAGCACTAGAAACTGTCATTGCATCTACAGCAGAAGTAACACCAATGGTGCCACCGTCTTTTATAATAATATCATCTTTAAATGTAACTATGCCACCAGAAGAAATAGCAATAGCATCTACTGTAGTAGCAGAACCAATTGTACCATCATTATCAATTTTAATACTACCAAGTGTAGCTACACCATCAATAAACATATCTTTAAACAAAAGACTGTTAGTACCAATATCAAGTGTATTGGTAGTCTTAGGTTTTACTTCAGTGGCACTAACTACAAGGTCTTGTACTGGCCCAACTACAGTAACTGGTCCACCTTCTGCAGATGTACCGTCATGTGTGTGACCACTTGTACCCATTGCACTTTCAATTGCATCAAACTCACCATCTAAATCAGAGGCATTGATAATGTTACCATCAGCAATGTTGTTAGATGAGTCATTTCTAGTGTAGCCTGTTCCCATTTTGGTTTACCTTCTCGTGTTTGTACCAAATTCTAAAGTTATAGCATCAAGTGAAAATGGTGGGTCTGTACTATCCGAATCAATTTGTATTGATGCTGTAAATCCTGATCCTATTAGTTGCGTTTCAAAAAGAGTTAAGAGTTTATTACTGTATACTGCTGCTGATCCGTATGTGGCAGCACCATAAAACGCAACTGCACCTGTATTATTATCAAATGTTATTTGTGTAGGTTGTATGCTATTAAGTTGGTCAAAGTCTAATTTAAGACTCATGTCGAATGACACACCGCCTTGTGGGTCTGTATACAAAAAGGCTTTATAAAAAGTCTTACGTACCCTTGGATCACTAATAGGCATAAACGGTGTGGCAAAAGTAGTTTGTATGTTTCCACTATCAAAACTATTACCATCTTCCATTTGATACAAGTATCCATCGTCATTAGCAAAGACTATTGTTTCTGCATTTTGATAGAACCTACTATCTGCTACGTATGCCCTAATGCCACGTAACTCCGCCCAAGCCATTCCTTCACCACCTTGACCTGAGAATTGTGTACCAAGTATACCTTGAGCATTTTCTTGTGTGATGTTTGTATTATACCCCAGTATTCTGTATTGAGATTTATTACGAATAGCCACACTACTGAAGGAAGTATTAGCAGTAATAAAACTTGTTACTTCTTTTTGTATTGGTTTAGACACAACAGCAAGTCCAAAGTCACCGATACGATCTGTAGCACTTAGTAGTCTAAGACCATCTGGCCCTAAGAACATTACATCACCACCCACTTCTTGGATAGTGTCTGTATCTACACAACCAATATCTGTAGTAACTGGTTGTAACTGAAAGTCTGAGATTGTATTTCCAACTAACTGAAATATAGAAGACTCAGTAAAGATAATCAATTGCTGTCTAAAAACAACTAGTCCTGTAATCACTGCTCCTAAAGAGATTGTACCAGAACCTGCTGCGGCTGTAAAGTCATTATCTGTATATGGGGCAGTAAAAGTTAATATATTACTCTTACCAAAGAATAGTTGATTTTTAAAATTAACCACAAACCCAGCACCATTAACATCTGTAGGGCAAGTATCAAGAGCAGTAAATGTACTATTGTCGTATAGTGCAGGAACATTAGCACCATCTACAAGGGCAATCTTTTCTGTACCTGAATAGTTATATCTAGCAAATCTAGTTTTTGTAGCACCATCTCTTGAAGTACTTAAAAATGTTATTGCTGCATTATCTGCAGGAGAACTGGCTAGTGCAGGGTTTATAGCTACAGTAGCACCCCCTGTGCTTACAGTTGCATCTGTAGTTACAGTGTATACAAGATCAATCCCTGCAATCTTAAATACGTCACCTGCTTGTGGTGCTGCAGTTAAACCATCTACGACAAGACTTGATCCAGTTTGTGACCCACCGTTTACAAGCACTGTACCATAACTAGGAATATTTATATGTGTTATAGTACTAGATGATATCTTAAAGATGTCATTATTTTTTGAAACAATTACTCTATCTAAAAATACACCACAACCAATTGCAAGATAATTACTAGTAGTTGTGGCAAAAGTTACTGTAGCAGCATTTGCAGGTGAACTAGCTAAAGAGCCTGTAAGAGTAAGTGTAGCTCTGTTATTTGTAGCATCGAATGACACACCACCTGACGCAATAGTGTATGTTCCTGTCACACCCGTTACTGTTAATGTATCACCTGCCTCTGGGGTTTGGTGTATATTACCTATAATAAGAGTTGTGCCACTTTGACTAGCACCGTGTACTACAGGAGCACCATAAGGTGGAATGATACTATTATTATATTTAGTGTATCCTAGTATTCTTCTATAACCACCTTCTACAGATGGCTCAAAGTTTTTAAGTATTCGTGCAGAGCCAGCAGCATTAATACCTTGCTGCAAAGGACTCATATTAGTAACAAGCCCACCCTTAAACTCTACGGGGTATGTTTGGCGAGTTGATGGCATTTATTAAGAAACCCTAATAGTGTCTTGTGATGAGTTTGCTCTGTGTATTACAGTTGACCTCAGATAATCGTAACGGTTAATGTAAAGACTTCTCATCTGTTTAATCTCATCTTCAAACCGATTTTGAATTAGTGCAGACTCTTGAGTTTCACCCCTAAACATATAAGCAAAGTGCATTGCACCATTTAGTATAACATACCTAAACTGTTCTGGTACAGAAGGTACATCCGTAGCATTGATAAGGTCTACAGGAAGTCTGTAGTATTCGTATACAACGGTGTATGCTTTATCTGGGGCAGACACAAAACCAAACTCCTGACTAGGCGCACGAAATACGTAGTTAGGTAATGCTCTGCTAGTACTATCTGTATTATACTCAGAATCTACATAGTTATCTAAGTAATCTTCATAAGAAATAATCCTAAGTCTTTTAGTGGTATTTCCTAGAGTGGCATCTCGTTTAATGCGAAAGCTATCCATATCAATTGTTTTAGCATCTGCAGGGTATGCATAACGTGTTGTACCAGCAGTTAAAGTTTCTTCTGCTTCTACATGATTAAAGGGCCACTGATACTCATGTTGATTAATGTAACGAATTGCAGAGTTAATCGCATCCTTAACCATGCTGTACTCACCAGTAGCAGTAGCAAAGTTACTTGAAGTAAGTTCTACCTCATTAAGTCTGCGGTTTACGTCATTTACTAGACCAAGATAATCATAAGCCATTTAACGTTCCTTTACCCGTAACTTAATACTACGTTCTGCTTGACTGCCTGTACTATCGGTTATGTTACAGAAAAAAGTATACTCTGTGTTGTTTATACCACCACCAATATTTATAGTGGCAACTGTGTTTGTGTTAGTTTGAGATACATTTTGTATGTCATCTGTAGTTGCAGAACTAGATGCAACCGTAAGTGTCTGTCCTGCAGCTAATGTAGTTTTAGTATTGTACGCAGTAGACTTTACTGACCATGTAACTGAACTAACAGTAGCAGTACCGAGAAAACGTTCCCAATCTACACTATAGTCTAGTTGTTCATCAGGGTCTTTATTAGGCCAACGAAAGCTCATCTTTAATCCTCAGTTGCGTATACGGTTCGTTCTGCAGAGGTACTCTGTCTTTCAACAAATACTATTCTATTTTCTGCTGGAACTCTTACCGTTCTATTTATATCTAATGCTTCAATAAACACTATTCTATTTTCTTGTGGCACACGTACCGTTCTAGATGCTGAAGTAGACATTATGCTGCCTCTGCTATGTATACGGTACGTCTACGGCTATACTGATCTTTTACGGCTTGGAAGTCAAACACTGCTGCAGTTGTACCTACTGTACCTATTGTGCCTGTAGCTGGTGAAGATGCTAGAGCTTCTAGTACATTTACTATTACAGTATTTACCGACCCTGTAGCACTTACACTATTAAGAGCTTCAGTGGGTTTCTCTTCTAGTTCGTTTACTTCTCCAGTAGCAGAAACTCCAGTAAGAGTTGTTCTAGAAACTGCGTGTAGTACAAGTGTTCCTATAGAACCTGTAGCCGATACTCCCGTTAATGTTACAGTATTATTAATTACTGCACTAGTAGATATTGTCCCTATAGAACCTGTAGCTGATACTCCCGTTAATGTTACAGTATTATTAATTACTGCACTAGTAGATATTGTCCCTATAGAACCTGTAGCTGATACTCCATTAAGAACTTCTGTAGGTTTTTCTTCTACAGTATTTACAGTACCAGTAGCTGAAACACCTGTTAATGTTACAGTATTATTAATGACTATAGTGTTAATTGTACCTGTAGCTGATACTCCATTAAGAACTTCTGTAGGTTTTTCTTCTACAGTATTTACACTGCCTGTAGCTGAAACACCTGTTAATGTTACAGTGTTACTAATGACTATAGTGTTAATTGTACCTGTAGCTGATACACTGTTTAGTGACTCTAGTACATTAACCGTAACAGTGTTTATTGCGCTTGTAGCAGATACACTATTAAGCCTTTCAGATACATCAATTTCAAAACCGTTTATAGATACAGACGTTACTATACCTGTAGAAGATACTCCTGTAAGACCACTAGCTATATGAGTTTGAAGTGTACCAACAGAGCCAGAGCTTTGCACACCAACAAGGTTTTCACTTACTTTATGTTCTATTGTACCTATAGAAGAGCTTAATGCACTGCTTGAAATGGCTATGTTAGAAGTTACAGTAGGTGTAAGTGTACCTACACCTGATGTAGAAAATACACCACTTAACTCTTCTGTAATATTTACTTGTACTGTGTTTAGGTTGGTTGTAGAACTAACACTGTTTAATTTTTCAGAAAGTTTTACTTCTACTGTGCCTATAGAACCAGTTGTGTTTACACCTACAAGACCTGCACCTGTTAGTGTTTCGACAGTGTTTACTGAGCCAGTGCTGCTTACACTTCCTAACGATTCTGTTAGATGTACAGTTACAGAATTAATATGACCTGTACTGCTAACACTCGACAGAGCTTCAGTTGGTTTTTCTTCTAGTGTATTTACAAAACCTGTAGCTTCTACTGAAGCGGGTATGAAACTAATGTTTTTTGTTACAGTGTTTACTGAACCTGCTGCAGACACACCAGTAAGAGTAAAGGTATTACTATATTCTAATGTACCTATTGAGCCAGTGCTTTGTACTGAACTAAGGGTAATGTCTATATTAGTTGTTATAGAGTTTGCTTGCCCCGTACTACTTACATTACCTAGTGACTCTGTTATATGTGTAGTTACAGAGTTAATGTGACCTGTACTGCTAACACTTGATAGGGCTTCAGTTGGTTTTTCTTCTAGTGTATTTACAAAACCTGTAGCTTCTACTGAAGAGGTTACAAAACTAAGGTTGACTGTTACTGTATTAGTACTTGCCGAAGCCGATACAGAGTTTAAGTTTTCTGATGTGTGTGCTTGTACTGTATTTATAGAACCAGTAGCACTTAAACTAGAAAGAATAAGAACTAAATCTGCTATTGCAACTACACTTCCTACACTTGCAGTAGACCCAAGACCAGAAATACTTACACTAATATTTTCCGTTACAGTATTTACTGAACCTGTAGCTGAAAGACCAGTCAGTGTAACTGTATTACTGTGTTCTAACGTTCCTACTAAACCTGTAGCACTTACACTATTAAGAACTTCAGTTGGTTTTTCTTCTAGTGTATTTACAAAGCCTGTACCAGATACACCAGTTAATGTAACTGTATTACTGTGTTCTAACGTTCCTACTAAACCTGTAGCACTTACAGAACTAAGTTTTTCTGAAACGTCAATTTCAAAACCACTTGCAGATACTGTCTCTATTGCACCTGTAGCTGAAACACCAGTTAATGCAGTAGAGGTATTTACACTTACAGTATTTACTGAGCCTGTGGATGAGATACCAGTTAGTGTAGTAGAGTTACTATGGTCTAAAGTTCCTACTGAACCTGTAGCTGAAACACCATTAAGAACTTCTGTAGGTTTTTCTTCTACAGTATTTACACTGCCTGTAGCAGATACTCCAGTAAGTGTTATAGATATATCTTCAGCACCGTAAGCAGATACACCATATCTACCTGTACCATATCGTGCTGAAGCCTTTATAACAGCCATAGTTTACCTCTTAGGCAATACGAATTACTGCAGTGCTTGCTCCTGCTGCTGGAAATTCGATAGTAAGATCACCTGCAGTAGCACTAACTGTACCACCAAAGTCGATTACTGCAATAGCTTTATTAGACGCAGATGAATTATAAATAATACAACCTGCTGCAGAAGTAGTTACGTTAGAAAATACCTCGTCTGCAAAATCTACTAAGGCAGTAGTTCCTGATGTAGTAATAGCTGCACTGTCTAGGTTTTGACCCCCTGCAGTGTAGTTAGTACCTGTAGCCTCATCAGAGTTACCTGTAACATCTGAGTAGTTTGCTGTAGCTGCTCCATATGTTCCAGACATGCTACTCTTAATTAAAGCAAGTTTAATTGTGTGTGTGTCTAAGTCGTGTGTACCACCAAGTAGCTCAGACTTAAAACTTGTACACATTGCTGTTGTGATTGCCATTTTTTTAATCCTCTATATAGCAATAAAGAGGCCACCCTAAAGCAGCCTCTCTAGTTAGTTTTAATTAAGCAAGTGCGTCACGATCTACTTCATTAGCAGACGTGTCACCCATGTCTGTACAATCCATTAGGACTGCCCAAACACGGAACTTACCTGATGAAACAGCACCACCTGATAGGGTAGCAATTGTTACATCAATGTTGTCATCAGCAACAGCCATTACGGGCTGATATGCTGCAGGGTTCTGTGCGACTACTGCTGCTGCAGATGTAGCATCGAAACCATCAACAAATACGTCAGCATCAACCATACCCAAGTCTACTGTAAAAGTAGAACCATCGGATGCGGTTTCAACTTCGATACCTGCATTAAGGACCATAGTACCTTTAGGTACAGCAATGACAGGAACAACATCGGAAGCTGCAAGAGCAGAACCTTTGTCTGACAAAGCTGTAGCCCAATTCAAGGTAGTTTGAACCATGTAGGGGTTACGTCCACGCTGCGAGTTACCTGCGGCTGAACGAAGGGTGTTATCACCAAGTGCCATGTTTCAATCCTCCCCTTATGCCAAGTGATACTTAGCATTCACAAGAGCTTCTGGACGAAGAATCTTGCGGCCATATAGATGCATACCCCGAACAATGTCGGCAAATGAATCTGGGTCACGGTATGTTTCTGTTTTGTTGATTTGCTCCGCAGTTGCGACAGCAGAATCATGTCCAGCAACAATCATGCCATAGCTAGTAGATGAGTTCGTTCCAGTAAAGGAAGGACCAGTACCAACAGCAGGAAGGTTGTTAGACGTATAACAGGTAAATCCGTGAATCTTAGTTCCGATTTGACCATTCTGAAGACCAGAACCACCAAAGTCTGCGTTAAACAAACGGGAGTCCTCATCTTTCAGCAGTTCCATAAATACTGGATCAACAACAAGCCAACGACCTTGTGAGTCCACGTTTTGCTGGTCAAGAAGACGAGACATACGTGCGATCACAGTCAATGGGAATGTGTCACCAGCAGCAGGAGTTGAGTCAGTTGCACCACCAGTACGAGGCTGAAGGGCAAGTGCATCACCTGCTGAACCACCAAAGTCATTAGCATCAATTTTCATTGAAGATAACAACTCGTCAGTACCAGCAGTTGAAACTGCAACACTACCATTAACAGTAGTATTTACAGTATCTGGAGTACCGTGTAGTGCTGATTGTTTAAAACCAGTTAGATAACCAAGAACGTCTTGGTCAAACTGATCTGACAAACGATACGCAGCACGATCACTTGCAAGGCTTTGGAAGTTTACGTGCGAGTGGGCTTCCTCAATGTCATCGACTTTAAACGCAAAGTAGTTTGCTTTGTCGATGGTCAATGAAAAGTCTTCATCATCCAAGTCTTGTGGTGTGATAGTTGTACCACGTTCGTATGCTTTTACGGTGATTTCAGGTTCTTTGATGATTTTTACTGAGTCACCCATGTTTGCAATCTCTCCGAAATAATCAGAGTTCGTAATTGCCTCGGCAACAGATGCTTTGCGGAATGCAAGTTGCACCTGTTTGCTGTAGATAACTGGCGAGAAATTACCATTAGGTAGGTTTCCATGACCAGAAGCTGTCGAAAATGCCATTTTAATTCTCCTTTAGCATTGAGACACAGATGCAAACCTTCAAGTTACTTATACAGAGGCTAATTCTAGTAGGGTGCATTATTAGGAAAGTTGGCCTACCTTCCATCAAATGGGCCATAAGACATTAGGTTGTCCGAAAGCTATTGTTGTTTGCTAAGAGTATTTAATAGTGCGAGTATTCCATAAAGGGGTCACACCATTAGATTGTACACATAGTTATATCATAAATATATTATATGTCAATACCTTTTATCGGGCTGAACCCGACATATCGTAAATAAATTTACCTGTACGAATAGATTCCATGATTGCATCAGCAGCTTTTTCGTATTGTTGAGGTGACATTTTGTTTACATCACTTTCTTTAAATACTGCTGTGTCATTGTCAGTATCAGGTTGACTTCTATTATTACGACTATTTACAGAACGTGCAGCATCTTTATTGCTTGCAGGTTTCTTTGTCTTAATGTTCATGTCTGCTTTGTACAAGTCAATTGCCCTAGCAGCAGAACGTGAATCATTATCATTTTCGTATAGTGCATCTTGTACCCACTTAGGCTGCTCTTCTGCCCACTCGTGGAATGCATCACTATCACGAATTTCACCAAAGTCAGGGTGTGCTTTCATAAGCTCGACTTCAGCTTTCTCACGAGATGCAGTTGCTTTCATCTCATCAATCTCTTTTACACGATCTTCTAATCCAGCAGCTTGTTCACGTGCCTTTTTAATTGCAATGGTTTCTACAATAGCTGCTACATCTGGATACTGTGTAGCCCAAGCCTCAATGTCTTCGTCAGACTTAGGTAGTTTAATCTCTTTACGTGTTACGTCTTGTAACTGGCCTTCAAGTTTAGTAAACTTTTCTTCCCAAGACTTTTCTTTTTCTTGCATATGGCGACGAAGATCACCATAACGTTTCTTAAAACTTTTCTCTTCTGCATTAGTTGGTTCAGCTTCTTGAGGCTCTTCCTCTTTAGCTTCACCTTTTTGTTCTGCAATAAGTTGTTCTAATTCTTCTTCTTCTTTTTTGATTCGTTCTTCGTTAGTATACTTACGATTTGCGAAAGCTGTTTTCTTTTCGGGCTGCACTTCTTCAGCCATAATAGTATCGGACATTGTATTTCCTTGAACTAGGGCCACCGTAGCCATGTTGGATGGGGGGTGAGTAGCCAGCATATCTAGGTTATTTATCGTGTTCCTAGTCCACGTTTTTTGACACTTGCTGTAGGTTTTCTTTTAGTACCTAATTCAGCAAGGGCCATGTCAGAACCTAGTAATTTACCAAGAACTAATCCTTGTTGTGTTCCACGCATAGAACGCACTAAGTCTTTTTCATCTTCTGAAAGTTTAGTATAACGCATTCCTACCTGAGATAAATATTCTTTATATGTTTGCTCTGCCATTTATTTGCCTATCTTTTCTTTTACGATACCAGCAACGTATACTAATGGGTGGATAATTTTACACCAGACATTACCAATAATATCATCTTTAGCTTTACCTTTAGTTAAAACATGACGTAAGTGTTGTGTTCTGTGTTTTGCTAACATAGCACCCAAGTCGGTAAGTACAGAACTTTTTTTCATACCTTTAACGTATGGTTGGAATAACCAATGATAACCTGTTTCGTGATAGGGTGTCAAGTATCTTTTTTGATATACGTCCCAAGTTTTCATAGCATGTTGCCAATCTACAAGTTGTGTCTGTCTATACATTTCAGTACACACAATAGATTTATCACTGCTACTGCTACTGCTAGAGCTACTACTTTTTTTCTTAGATGAGCTAGATGATTTTTTAGTACCTTCATTAGCACGAGCACTGTCACGTTCAGCTACAAGATCATTTAGTTCTGATGTCCATTCATCACCTGATGCTTTTAGTGCAGCATTAATGTCAGATTGAACATCTGTTTCACTACGACCCGACGAAGCAACGTTTGTAGATTTACTAGACTGTGATTTAGCAGTATCTTTTTGTGCTTTAACAGGGTCTTTTCCTGCTTGACTTGCTGTTGTTGCGGCTATACGTTGTTCAGATTGTTCATCTGCAGTAGGCATCCTATATTGTTTTTGTCCCTTAGAATCTACCTTACCTGTGTCAACTAAAGTGTAACCCGTTTTACTATAACCGGGATCATCTGCCTTTTTAGGTTTAGCTGCTGCTTCTTTAGCTGCCTTTTCTTCTTTTGTTTCTGTTGTATATTTATTACCTTTATAGGTAAATGTTTTTTCACCTTCTCTTTTATTACGGGCAAATGCCTCATCAAAAGTTTCAGATTTTTGTTTATATTGACTAGCCGCATCTAAACTACCTACATATGGTTTATATTGACTAGCTGCATCTAGACTACCTACAAATGGTTTAGTATCTTCAACTGGTTCTTCTACTGGATACGGTGCATCAATAAACGGTTGTCTACTTACATCTATTCTTGGATCACTTAATGCTGCACCAGAAGGTGGGAATGAATTTCTCCCTCTTACTGCTGGACCTGTTTGTAGTGTAGACGCATCTGTTTGAGGTTCAGGTATATTAACTTGAGTGTCGGCATTAATATCACTCATTACTTTATTTGCGTTTTCTACTATTGCAGTAACGTCACCTGACTTTGCTACATTAGCTAGTCTGGTTTGAGCATCTTCATCTAATAGTCTTAATGCTTCCTCTTGTAGTGAAGGTGGTTGCTGTGATGATATGTATGCTTCAGTTGATAAATCACTTACGTCTGCACTAGGTAACATAGAAATACCGTCTTTTGTAAATGTACCAGATTCTTGTGGTGCAGGACTAAGATCAAATGCAGCTAATGTATCTGATGTATCTTGCATCTTAAATGGATCAGTACCAGTAAATCTTCGTGGTATACGTGGGTCAGCAGGTACAGGACCATAAGACGGTGTGCTAGTATCTGTATCCATATACTCAGGCACAGCAGAAAGATCAGGTTGTACAGGGGCTAGTTGCATATCCGTAGTTACTACATCTGTTTTTCTAGGCGGTGCATTTACTATAGGTTCAAAAGGTTTTGTTGTTGTACCTGCGGATATACCCACCTGATTGTCTACTGGATAACCTTGTGGGAAAGTAGCAGTAGGTTGTTGTGTTAGTTCTACCTGTGGTGTAGGACGTGCAGCTATATTACTCCTTGTATTCATAGCAGTAGAAATACCACTTAAATCACGTGTAGCTTCTTCTGGAAAGTGTATTATTTCTCCTTTTGATATAAGAGGAGCTTCGCCTACCAAAATCCTACCACCACCATCAGAAGCTAAATTACTCTCAGCTTCACGTACAGTATCTATACCAAATATGTTTATTGCTTCTTGTATACCTTTATTGTATCCTTCACTACCGACTCCACCCATATATGCCATAGGCATTTTAGGATCATTCATCCGTAGTCTTTGAATATTGTATCTAGCTTTTTCCATGTCTGTAGACATATTTCTCTTAATAGCTTCATATTCATATTCAGCTATTCTACCTTCACGAAACATTCTATCTGCCAGAGAAATAACAGAAGCTCTATCTGATGCAGAATTTGGATCAGCACTGTCCAGTACAGAAGTAAGTGTAGCTCTATCGGATACAAAATTTGGATCAGTACTTACTACATCATAATCACCGCCTGTAAAACTGTCTCCCCCTTGGCCTGAAGCAAATCTTTGTGTTAAATAACTACCTGCGTCTATTGTTTCTGCGGTTTCAGGAACAGGTGCTTGAGTAGTGGGTGCACCACGTCCAGCTTCACCCATGTACATTGTAGCATAAGAAGGTGCTGTAGATACTATTTGGTTAACTACATCACTTTTAACGTTAGCAGGTTCACGGCTAACACTAATAGCTGCATTTGTTATTTCTGTTTTAACATCTTCTGGAGAAAATATCTTAGATACCGCATTAATAGCTTTGCCAATTAAACCTTGACCACCTTCTGCCAAAGCCTTTTTATGTGCAGTAAATTTTTCTACTAAGTCTTGTCTACCTTCTTTTTTAGCTCTAGCAATATAGCCATCTAGTTTACTTTCGTACTTACGTTTTTCTAGCTTAGTAAATAAATATACAACAGGAGCTAATGGCCCTGCTAAAACACCTACAGCACCAGCAGCAAGATCGGCTACACCACCTACAAACTTAGAACCTTCTTTGTATACTAAGTCTAATGAAGCACCATCCCAACTACCCGCAAGTTGAAATTCACTTTTAGGAAGATCGCCAGCATCTTTTTTATCAGAGCCAGATGTAGCCTGTTTTATTATTTCATTTGTTTCTTCTGCTGTTTCTGTTGTTTCACTTGGCTCTTCTCCAACAGCTTCTGGATTGTACAGAGTATATCCAGCAGGAATGGGGTATACAGGCTTTCCACCAACAAATGCAATCAGTAAAGATTGACCATCTTCATTACGATACTCTTTAAACTCAAGTACAGCTTCAGACACAAGGTCTCTAAAACTAATATTAGAACGTGCTGGACGTGGTATAGCAGGTGTTAAAGCACGTGTACTACGAAACTCAGGTGGACGTTCTGCAGTTGGTTGTGCATATGTAGGTTGTTGCTGTGGCTGGGTACGTCTAGCTGTAGTTGGACGTGTTACAAATCCACCCTCTGCCATCTCTAGTTCTTCACCAGTATCACCAGCAACTACAATAAGATCAGCCATACCAAATGGCATATCGTCAGGCATAGTAGCTTCATCACCATTACCCATTTGACCCATAGCATCCATACGTTTCAAACCCATCTTAGCTTCTTGACGCATTTGCATTAGTTTATCTAGACCAATGTACCGTGTTACGTCTTCAGGAAAAACAAACTCACCTTTACTGACCAAAGCAGGTACATCGTCACGAACACCCTCCTTAGTCCCACCAATAGGAACTTCATTCCCAGATACTTCGTCTACTTCACCACCCTCATCTCTAAGGCCACCATCTTCAAAAAGTTCCATTTGTTGTTCTAGCATTGGAGTTCCACCTTGGTTAAATTTTAAACTATCACTGCGTTTACGTGCAGCTTGCTCTGCTTCTTTTCTATTTTTATGTACACTAGTAGGCTCAATAAGACCTGCTTCTAACATAAGTATTAGTGTATCATCGTCGTATCTATTACCCTCGTGTATACTAGGAATGTTTATCCATTGACCTTTGTATTTAAAAGTAGTAGATTTTTCAGACACCATTTCACCTTCAGGAGTTTCATATACATCCCTTCCTGCCTGTGTTTTTTTATTTGTTTTTGTACCTACCACACCACCTTCTTTAAATCTAAAAGCATCTGTTTTTGGGTCATACTCAAAGTCAGTAATGTCTATTTCTAAAGCATTTGATTTACGAACCCGATTAGATTCAGTTAAATCAGGGTACGTTAATTCCTTTGTTTTAGTTTTAAGGACATTATTTGTTTCATTGTTTAATTGATTAATAGCTTTTTTTACTGCGTCTTTATATATAGTTTTAAACACACCTTCATAGTACTCTTGTGCTAATTCGTTTACAGTACCCTCTTTAACTGCTTTGTTGTATTTTATAACTAAAGGGTTTGTTTCTTGTAGGCCAGCAGTAACCATATCAAAATTGTCTATTCTTTGTTTTGCAATTTCTTTATAGTTAGGAATAACTATTTTAGTAATGTTGTTTTGTTTTGCATATGCAATATTTGCTAAAAGAAGTTTTTTTACATATTCAGTTCTAGTAGCAATAGGTAACTTATTAACATCTGCTTGAGTAGCTTTTTTGCTGTATATCGAATCTACATTATTTTCAATATGTCTAAATAAATCTTTTGCTTCATTTTCTAAATGTTGATCTGGTTCTATTTGATATTCGCCTCCAGAGTTCCAATCAGCTTCACCCTGTGAAGTATCTGAAGATTTTCTAATAGCATCTAAAGAAACTGTATCTATATCTTTACCTTGTGCATCAATATTGTGTTCTTCTTTTAATTTTTTTATTAAAGTTATTCTAAAACTATCATCTTTTCTTACTTTTTTTAGTTCGTCTACTCCCTCTATTCTATCAGGGCTATACATTTCATAGTAATGCTTTTGAATAGTTCTGATAACATTTCTATCTATATAGATTTCATAATCTATATCCATGTTGTCTGCAAAATCATCAAAAGCCGTTCTCATTAAATATATATCGTATTCACGTGAAATATACCAATCTTCTTCTTTTAGTTCAGGGTTATTTCGATTTTTAACTAAATCACTTTGCATTTCCTCAATTAAAAGATAACGAGGACGATCAGATATTTTTTGAGCCAGTGGTCCATCTTCAGGCAATTCACTTCTAATAGAAGAACGTGCATGGGCTATATTTTGTTTTCCACCTAAATGTGTATAGTCCTCAGAACCTGTATACTCCTGCTTACCTTGCACCGTTAATTCTACGTAGTCTACTTCTTTGTCTGTTATACCCTGTCTTTGCTCGTCTTCATACTCTGTGTATTTATGTTTTTCAATTGTGTAATCTGTAGTGCCTTTTTCTTTTGCTAACGATAAAACTTCTTCTTTAGTATAACGGCGATTAGGATCAAGTTCAAGACCAAAAGATTCTAGCTCTGCTTTTTCTACGTTGGGAGCACGTTTATTAAGATATGCACTAATGTTTTCCCCTTTAGTTCCTTGTTTACCTATAGGCATTTCTTCAATAGCAGAATAAACAGGAGAATATAATTTTCCTATTATTTCTAAATCAGGCTCAACTGGATCACCAAAATAATCTGTTGGTGTTTCTATCAAGTCAGGAGATTCAAAAATCTGCTCCCTTGGCTTTACTAAAGGGTTTATTTTTTTCTTAGGTTTAGTGTAATTGGTAGTATCAGGTACAGAACGAGTAGCTGTACGTGCTGCCTTTATACCAGAACTAAGAAGACCCATGTTTTAAAACCTCATCTCGTAGTAGTTGTAATCTACGTAATTGATATATTGCACCCTGTGCTCTATACATAGCAATACTGTTATCTGATTGTTCCATAGCACGATGCTGCTGTGCTATTAACGTATCTAAATAATTACTGAACTGTTCCCATTGCTGGTGGTTGTTCACCAGACCCTTGAGACTGCTCAACTGCTCCTTGCTCATTTCCACTAAATCCTTGTTCCTGTGGTACTGGAACTTGTCCTGTACCTATAGTGCCACCACCTGCACCCGTTGGGTCTGCTGGGTTTGCACCTGCTGGTGCTTGTCCTTCAGGGGGTTGCTGCTGTTGAAAGCCCTTCATAAGTTCAGCTTGAATAGCTGCCTCATCCATATTGTTAGTTACTTTGTCAGGGTCAAGGTCAAGAGACTTTGCAATCTCTCTGATAATATACTGGAATTTTGCAAAAGGTGCAAGTGCTTGATTAGAAGATATTTGCATAAACTGCATCAAACGTTGGCTGCGTACTTCATTAGCCATAAGACTTTCTGTACCACGTGCCTTTACTTCTAAGTCTCCTTTGATGTTGGGATCAAAGTCAAACTGCATATTAAATCTAAATAGCCCCTCACCAAGAGGGCGTAGTAAGTAATCATCTACATTCTTAATAACATTTTTAATGCCACCTTGTGCAGCACCCATAAGCATACTAATACCAGAAGCAGTACGGCCTACACCAGAAACTCCTGTCTGTCCATGTGCAAAGGAAGGGAAACCTGTAGACTCATCTGCCAGTACTCGTGCCTTATCAAATAGCTGTAAGTTCTCTGCAGCAACATTAGGAAACTTAGTGCCGAAGATGGCCTGTCCGGGTGCACCCCCCTGTCTCCGAAACACTTTGCCGGGGTACACTGATAAGTCTTGTCCCGGCACTAGGTTAGTTTCATCTACTTCAATTAAAAGATTACCAGATAATACAGCATTGTCAACAGCCATTCGCATAAACCCATTCATAAGAGTTTGGGTATCATCCATATTCTCTGCAATACCTACCCCAAAGAATGAGTATGGGTTAAGTTCATAGGGTGCAGCCATATACGGAATACGAGCAGGTTTAAATGGATTAAGTACCATACGCAGAAGTTTACCATTACAAATCCATATGTTTGCTTGCAACTCATCTACATCTTGCAGTTCATCAGGAATATCTACGCCTTGTTCCATAAGCATGTCGGTATCACACATACCCCAATACTCAAGAACTTCATAACGTTCAACACCATGCTCTGGTGCATAGTCAGACAAGTCAGCTTCCCACGATTCGTTACTGTAGTTTTCTCCTAGTTGAACTGCTTCATCAATTACAGAAGGTCTAAAGTGTGGTCGCCTTTTTAATCCACGTAATTGTGTACGTGACATCTTATGGCGTTCAATAACAAACTGAGCTTCATCCATATTGTTTGCATCTGGGTCTGGGTAAAAGTTCCAAACAGATACATGGGATACTTGAGGAATAGTTTTCATAGTGGGTGAATACTCACCGTCTTCTCCCCAGTTAGGGTATTCCTTATCTACAGCAAATGGACCTTTCATTACGCCAGTACCAAACAAAGCCATTTCAAAGGCAGTACTACGTAGGTGTTTACTTGCACTAGATTCCTCTAGCTGATCATGTATTTTCTTTTGCATCATCTTGGCAGCTACCATAGCTGGACTAAATGTAATTGCAGTAGGGGTTTTGCCTACACCCTTACGTACACCATCAATATCTTTTAGTTTATCCCCTAGTGGGCCAAGGCTTTCAGCTAATGTTCTAGCAGTAGCACCTGCAGGTAGTTCCTTACCGTCACCCCTGTAGCCATACGGATTTACAACTTTGTCTAAGCCAGACTGTTTTAACTGCTCTGGTTCTTTAGGGTCAAAGTTTACATCAGCCACTACGCCATCAGGAAGTTCCGTAGGATCAACCGTTAATGGAAATTTTTGTCCAGAAAACAACACATCTACAATCTGTCCGTATGCAGCAAGTGTTTTAGTTTTAGTTACTTTAATAAATACTCTTGACTTCTCAGCTTCAGTAAACTGTACATCAGAACCATACAGACCACGATAATTACGATAAGCACGTAACCAACGTTCTTCATCCTGTTGGCGGTAGTCATCAGCACGATTATACTTTTCCATAATAAATGGAATTATGTTTGAGGTCTGTACATCTTCTACGCCTGAGTCATCACTGTCAGCCAAGACGATTGCATCATCCTCAATAAAACCTTCGTTTTCTTCTGCCATTTATTTTTCCTTAATAACCAAATGTAGCATCTGCCACTCTCATACCGCCTGAATAACTACCCTGTGTGTCAAAATCAAATATACTATATCTTGGTCTTGACATTATACCATAACGTAATGCATCGTACAAGTGGTCTTCTGCTAATGTGTCAATGTCTTCTGGATTCTTTTTGTCAATAGGTAATGCTGGTAGCTGAGATATTATATTAACACAGTTATCAAAAAAGACTAGCCGTGGTTCTTCTGTAAACTCATCTACCTGTAATCGTCTGTGTATTTCGTTCTTGCCTGATACCCTTGAACCTTTTGATCTATCTGATGGCCTCCACCTACAGCCTCTCATAATCATTTGTTCAGCGAGACTAGGGCCAGTATCACCACGCTTATGCCAAAGAGAAGAGTCCAGAACTCCGTATTTAATGTTTCCATCTTCAGCCTCTAGGTCTAATACCATGTCTGCTAAATCTGTAGCAAGAACTTTACTTACGTATAACTCTCTATAAACTACTAATTGTTCATTTGGTGTTATGGCAAACCATACCACACCAGATTTACTTCCGTATCCATAGTCACATGCCCTAAACTTAATCCAGTTACTAGGGATGTGAAAGGGTTCAACTACGTGTATGTTTCTATCAAACTCTGTAAAGGCTGCGCCTTCTTTAATATCCCAATCACCTTCAAGTAGTTGCCTACGTTGTTGCTCTGGTAGGGATAGAAGCATTGCCTCATAGTCACCCTGTTCTGCTAAGTAAGGATTATCGGAAAGACGGGCAGGTATAAACCTACGTTTGAATAAAGGTTTACCAGCTTTTGCGTGTCCAGCAGGATAACGTAACACTTCAGTTGTTTCAATGTCTGTTGCATCAAACGATGTACCGTGTGGGGCAGGATCAATAAACATCTTTTTAACCCAATGATGTCCTCTACCTCCGGGGTTAGTAGTAGCCCTCATATATACAGGAAGATCGTGTGCTGTCGATCTCAAGCGACTCCTCATATAGTTCCAAGCAAAGGGGGTAGGCCACTGGGTAAGTTCGTCAAAGCCTATCCAACTAAATGCAAGACCTTGGTATCTTAGTGCATCATCTTCCCTATCTAGGTAGGACATCCACAGTCTAGCACCAGAGGGTGCAGTCCACTGCATCTTACGTTCTGACCACTTAATACCGGGCCATATCTTAGGATACATTTCTTGAGACTTAAATACAAGTTCCCTTAGTTCTTCTGTAGTATGCCGCAATAGCAAACCTGAAAAAGCTGGATGCCCCATAAAACGTAAAGGGTCTGCCAACATTGCGTATGATTTACCACCACCTGCAGAGCCACCGTATAGTACTTCACGTTCACCTGCAGCTAGGAAGCTAGTCTGTGGCCCAGCATTTGGTTTGAAGATAACATTGTGTTGTTCTTCTACTGGTGCTAACTCTTCAACTATTACAGCAGGTTTAGGCTGCGCTGGTTTCTTGCGTTTCGTTGTCTTGGGCTTTTGCACCGAGCCTTGTACGTTCGATTTCTTCCGCCTTGGCGATTGCCTTTTTCGCATAGTCTGCCCATCTGCGTAGGCTTCCAGCTTTGTTTTTTCTTCTTCGTTCATTGTCCAACCGTTTCTTTAATCCAACATGTGATATGTCTCTGCCCGTATTTCGTGTGAGCCAGTTAGCTACTTCACGATAAGAATACTGTTTCAAGTATTTCTTTGCTTGCATAAGCATATCAAGTTCGTGATCAATTGGCAAGAGTATTCCGTCATCATTTGGGTCTAATTCGTATCCAAAGGGAACGGTTCTTGCAACACGTGGAATGGGTATCCATTCATTGTCTTCTTGCAGGTCTGTTGGTTGGGGTAGTTTCCACGTACCTAGTGGTTTAGTCATTATCATCCTGTGATTGTTTTGGGGGCATAAGCATTACACCACCCTTTGCTTCTACTTGCATCTTCTCTGTTTTTACTAGGCCAGTACGATCTAGTAGTTCTTTGGCTGCTGCCATCTTGTCACGAATGCCTAGCTCAGTTGGGTCATGCAAAGCTCCAACCATTGCCATTGCAGCTTTAGGCACGTTACGTGCCAGATAAGTGTGGGTAACATCTAGTATCTCCTCTTTCAAACTATTTGTAATCTCACGATTAGTAGTGTTAGGAGAATAGCCAGCAAGTTTCTTGGCAGTAGTAATGTCACCACCTGCCTCATCCATAAGGATGTCTAAAAACTTTTGTTGACGTTCTGTTAATTCTCTAGCCATTTATTTTTTCTTTCTGTTATCTACAGTAGAGGTTACGTACCCACCCTTACGAAAGTCTTTTGCACCAAAACGTTTCTCACGATCTTTATCGTATTCTGTTTTAAGGCGTTCAAGCATTCGTTGGATTAATGTAAGTTTTGGCATAGGATTGTCAGCAGACAGTGCTTCGGATATGGCATTTTCAATTGCTACTTCACGTGTGTTAGTAGAATTGTCCTGTGTCATCTTACGTAACTGTGTGGCTTTTTTCATAGCCTCTGCACGTGGGTGTCTTCCTTTTGCCATTACATCATCTCAAAATGTGGGGCATCAATAAATGGTCTACGTCCTTGTGATCTACGTAGGTCTACATAAGCATTCATAGCATCTTCTGCACTACCTTGATACATACGAATGTCTCCCTCAGACCAAGCTGCGCCCCATTTAATTGCTACACCGTTACGTCTAGCTGCTTCAGCCATTGCGTCACAGATGTCATCGTACACGTTTAGTTCCCACGAAATGTCTGAACCAAAGTATGCTACTAGGTCTACTGCTCTACCATCTAGGTGTTTACTTTTCATAGTCTGTGATCTGCCAGACTCATACAACTTCTTCTGTTCTTCCAAAGTACGTAGCCCAAAGGTAACTCCAAAGTCTACCTTGGTTAATGTAATAGCATCCATAACAACTGCTACTAGGTCTTTCTCTACACCTTCAAGTTTCTTAATACTTCTTGCACTTAATTTAAAAGACATGTTACTTCTTTCCAAAAAACTTAGTAGCTGAACGTACACCAAAAGATGCAGCTACAATCACTCCAAGTGTATACTGATACCAATCGGGCATTGTCTCCAAAGCCACAAATCCGTTAGCTACAATCTCTCTACCAAAATCCCCTACGAACACAAGAATTAATGGGATCGAAAACAGGATAGTTAGCCACTCATCTTTCCAACTAGACTGAGAACCTTGTGCCATAATCTTTTCCCAATCAGCTTCACTTGTAGCACGACTGAGCATAATCTGTGCTTCAGCTTCAGCTTTGGCAACCTTTGCTTTAGTTTCTGCAGCCTTTGTTTCAACTTTACCATTGAGCCACGTTCCTACTAAATTTGATATTGGTCCTATGAATGCTTGTATCATTTTGCTTTACCTCTTAAAAAGATAGTTTAGCACCAACAGTCACATCACCAAATTCAAAGTCTGCATCTGAAGATACTTTACCATAAGCCGTAATACCCATATTAGAAATACTGTATTCAGCGTTAAGGTCTACACCGTTAAAGATTTGATCTTGGTCTAGTTCCATAAGATCAATAGTTGTGGCTATACTCATATCAAGACCATACATTGCCCAACCCAAAGATGGAGTAAAGTCTGCGGCCCATGTCTCTACACCAGTTGTATAGTTGACATCTGTTTCTGTTGTTAGGCTAAGTCCACCAATAAGATCGGCAGATGTAGCTGTTGTTGCAGCTAATGTTAGTGCTGCTGCTAGTGTTAAAGTTTTCATTGTTTTTCCTTAGTTGCTTTTTGCTTCTTTATTCATCCAGATGCCGAAGCAACCTGTTAATGCACCCATGCATACGGACACAAGTCCAGCCTGTCCAGTAGTAGGATCGGGCAGGGACATGTACCAGTGTACAGATTGGTACGTAAGTAATGTCACCACAAACATCATCAGTCGTGGGAATATCTTATAGTTATCAATGATTGTGTGTGCCATGTGTTTTCCTTATGCTATTATAAAATCTACCAGCTTACCTGCTGGATGTTTGTTTTGATTGTGAGGGTGGTATGCATAGATACTCTCGTACCTATACTCATCTGCCTTTTTATCTACAGCCTTACGTGTAACTTCTACAATGTCACTCTTACCAGATTCAAACACAATATTTACATGCGTATCGAAAGGCATGGCAGGTAAAGGGAAGTGGGATATAAGTGTCATATTACCATATTAACTGTAGATTTTGTTTTTGATTTCGGCACGAGATACTCCTATATCACGTAGTTCTCTGTCTGACATATTCTGCAGTTGCCAGTAATGTACTCGACGTTGTTGACCTTCTTGTATTGCTTTTAGTATTCGTTTAAACATTTCTATCTCCTTTATGTTTAGGTAAGTATTTCTTACCCTTGTGGAGATAGTTATATCATACTTAGTTATACCATACTACAGACATTATTGCAAGCCCGTTATGCATTAACTGCGATTAGGGTCAAAATATTCCTCTACAGAAATTAACACTTCCATAGTGTTTGTTGTTTCACCGTACACTACTATCTTATCACCTGCATGAAGATTGAAGTAACCGCCATTAATTAAGTTAGTTACAGAGTGACCTGCCATACTTAAACCATTTGCAATATAGTGATATGCTGCATCTTCTGCATGGTAAAACTGTACGTATACTTTTTTAGTAGCATTATCATTATTACTTATATGTAAATACCTAGTAATTGCACTAAAGTTATTAGGGCAGGTATACACAACAGTAGCACTAGCATCTGCCGAAGTAGATGCAATAGTGTACCCCTGTGTATGAAACTTAGAATTACTTAGGTCGGGCATTTACCTCTTACGTCCTTGTGTAGCAGGTACAGATGCTCCACAATTTACATAGCCACCTTTTCTTAGTTCTTTGTCGGGCTTCCCTTTTATCATCTGGGATAAAGATACAGGTTTACTTTTACCTCTTCGTTTGATTGCCCTCAATGTATTTTCTATTTGGTCTGCTGCACCAATAGCTCTCATAATAGCTTTATATTTAGCTTCTGTAATTTTATTTGCACGTAAGTCTTTACCTGCCTTTAGAATAGCATCTGCTCTTTTCATACTGGTATAAGATGTAAAGTCTCCCATACCTTCTTTTTTCCATGCACCAGTTCCTGTACTACGGCGATCCCCCACTTTAGCCTTACGTCTTTCTTCTGCACTCTGTGGTTTTTTACTTGCAGGACGTGTATCTGGTTTATTAGATTTAACTGCATCTGCTGCTTTTTTATCTATTTTAGCCTTTGCCGCATTAATCATTTTAGCAATTTTATCTTTGCGTTCTTTCTTTTCAGCAGCAGTAGCATTCTTTAATACATCTACTTCTTTATTTAACTTTGATTTAAGAGATGTCAATGCCTGTACAGATGGTGCACTATCAATAGCATTTTTTTGTGCACCTGTTACATTACCACCAGCACGTGCTACACGTGTGTCTGTCTTAGGCTTGGGTGCTTTATCTGCAGCTTTCTCAGAAGCAGTTTGCTCAAAGGGTCTACCCACCCTTGACTTGGGAGCAGCTTTAGGTTTATCACCTTTAGCTTTAGCCTTGTCTGCATCTTTAGCAACTTTATCTTGCTTGGCTAGACGTTCCTCTATTTCTTTGCCTAGTTTACGATCTGCCTTAAACTTTGGTTTAGGGTCTTGTTTAGCTGCCTTACTTTTAGGCCCAAAAGTCTTACCATCAATAGTAATAGTTTTATTATATTTTTTAGCTAATTTAATTTTTGCTGCCTGACGAGCGGGATCAGTCATAGTTATTCCTCTAAGCTCTTTCATTTCACTTTCAAATGTTTTTGGCTTATCTTTTTTTGCTGTAGTAGCCGATTTATTTATTGACTTACCAGCTTTCTTAGCTGCTTTGCCAGCTTTCATTAAACTACGTAGTGCCATTGGTATCTCTCCTATATTACCATTTAACTTTATGTGACCAATACTTGGCACTCAACTTAGTTGTTGGCTTACCCTGTGCATTGTGTCGTGCATAGTAGCTCTTCTTACGAGCTTTGTCTTTTGCTGATGTGGGAGATTTACCTGCACCACTTACGCCTTGCTGACCAAAACGAACAACCTTGTACTTACCACCCTCTGAGGCCATAACTACGTGAGACTTTGTTTTGTGACTAGGAGTACGTTTAGGTTTATTGACGCCACTTAAACCTAGCTCCTTCATTTTACTTTTAACTCTTTCAGGTACTGCCATCAGTCCAACCTTCTTCACGCATAGCCCACTCTACGTGCTCTAACGTAAATGTACGACCATAGTGGGCCTCCACTGCAGTCTTCACATAGAATACATCACTATGGGGAATATGTAACTCTTCAAGATTACCATCTATTACGTGTCGGTAAAATTCTTCAAGAACATTATCTGTGTATAGTTTTACTGATTTTTTAGCCATTGTCAATACTTAATTTAATTTATGCACGAATATCTATCGCCTATCGGCAATATTCAATTACGGATTAGTATATGTAAGTGTATCACTGTACGTGTGTACTTACTATATATTTATAGTTAATATATTTAAGGATTATTTAAGTATGTACTTAAGTGTATACTGTACGTGTATCACTTTAAGTGACCCTACCCAGTTAACTATACATAGTTTTACACATTATTTACCCCATGTCAATAGTAAATCGTACAGTGAGGTCATTTTATTTGTTTGTGTTGCATTGTTGCATATATGTCACATAGTTTTGTGATCACATATTACCAGTAGTCATAGTTTTGTGATCACATATTACCAGTAGTCATAGATTTGTGATCACAAATGTGTGTAAACCAGTATGTATATAAAGTGGTTAACAGTATATTTTACTGATCTGTGTAGGTATACATGTATATATAACGTATACCCCCCGCATGGCCCCTGCCCACCCTCTCTCACTGCGCAATTGCGTGCATTATGCAACGTCATGACACACGGTGAAAACACAATCACTGCCACATTCCACCATCACATCAAAGATGTGTTAGTTATCAACAGCTTATTTGTCTACGACAACTGTTACACAATCAGTTGCCACCATAAATGGTGAAAAAACAGGGCATATTTTCACACTGAAGGTGTGTTGCATTGCCGATGTACAAAATACTACCACCCACCATCTCTGATGGTCATGTGCATCATCACATGGCATGATCCCACGAGCCGTGTAGCTCTGCCAATGAAACAGTATCGTCCAACATTGGACAATACACAGTTTACTGTGACATAATTACAACACTAACCATTCCTCAACTCAAATCAGCCTCACGAGTTTCACGCACGAACTTCGTAATTACGAGTAATTACTGCAGTCACATGGGAAACGACAGGCGCAGAGGATCACGAGGCAACTTTTCTCTGGACAAAACTTATACTATATTCTATTAGTTTTTAATGATAAAGTATATCTCACTTCTTGTGAGAGATATACATTTCTCATATAAAAACAGAATATAGATAAAGGAAGCTCAAAATGGCAAACTCAAAATCAACAGCAAAAACTGTCACAGTTGAAGGTACTTCAATGGATGCTCTGATCAAAGAGGGCAAAGCCCTTGGATCAATTTGGCGTCAAGTGAACAGCCTAAAGCAAACCATCAAAGAGAATGGTTTTGATACTCGGCTTGGCAACTTGCTAAAGCAATTGAAATCCAACTGTGGTAGCTCTAAAATACCAACACATGTTCTCCGAACACATGGTATTGCTGCGATTGACAAACGTCGCCGTTCCGAAGCTCTATGGTTCATTGAAAATGAAACAGAGTGCCGTGACTTTATTGCTAAAGCAAAATACAAAGGTTCATCCCTCACAGCTTTACAAGCTGCAATGCGTAAAGCTGCTAAAGGCAGTGAGGAACAAACCACCGAAGGTGAAACACAAACTGAAACCACCGAAGGTGAAACGTCCAATGTTGGACAATCTGATTTTGTTCCAGTGAAAGTTTCACACATTGTAATGGTGAACACCATTGTGAAACAAGCTCACCTTAACGATCTTGATCTTGAAGAGATCATTGAAGATTTGATGATCGTTCTTGAAAATCGTGAAAAGCATAATGCAAAGGCAGCAGCATAATGCCACGCATCAAAGATCAAACAAGTGTGCGGTACTTGCTGCCGCACACAAAGGCAAGTGTAGGGCACCACGTGCTTGATGTTGCTGAAAAGCAATTTGCACATGCCCTTGCGCAGGAGATGGAACGTCCAACATTGGACAATTTAATTGCAAAAACAAGGTCGCCTGAAGATATGTACAAGATCGCACCCACATTGATCCACGATAGTGGATGGAAAGATGTTGAATAATGGATAAGCAACAAAACATACACATAAACCTTGGTAAAGGTTTTGAGTTCTCTATTGCCCAGAATGTTGGGGCAGGTTCTGAAAATGGCATGGTTGAAATTGCCCTCATAGATGACCGCAATGGCCTCTGGAAGTTTGTGCCTATTGGCCTATGGTTGATCAAACATGCCACACGTAACGATTGGGCTATGGATGAGGATGCAATGGCATTTATCAATGCCGATAAACTTGCCCATGCTTTAAAGCAAGCAACAAAATATGTCGAGCAAATTGATGGCTGATCGTATCATTAACCTAATCGTTGCCATAGCTATGCTATGTGCCACGGTGCTTGTCACAATCATATGTGTGGCAGTGTTTGGGACAATGGTTGATCCCATTGCCCTTATGGTTATAGTTCCATACATAATGATGGTTGCCCTGTTGGTTTTTTATGGCACTTGACTATATAGTATTACATAGTTATATAAACACTTGATACTTTAGTGAAAGTGTTATATAACATATGTATAATACTAAACTGAAACTTAACGTCCAATGTTGGACAATGTAAACGGAGTTTAAATATGGACAATCACCTAACAGAATACGCCATTGTTTATCAAGCATATAGTGATGCTCATAAAGAGTATCATGGTGTTAGACCATATAGTAATGGTCATAGCATTGACGTAGACAACATTGCTGAACTTGAAAAGCAGACCCAACGTTATTACGATTGGGTGGCAGAGGACTTGGCACAAGA
>ENA-UZWR01004298-UZWR01004298.1-metagenome-genome-assembly--contig:-Day-1-25m-contig-4298_pt1 | contig 31588 bp, 21 predicted proteins | sample MGYA00260337_ERZ794897 | MGnify/ENA metagenome assembly ERZ794897 | reverse complement strand
TTCCCTTTCGATCATTTCGGTTAAGAATGACCTTAGGACCGGCTAACCCTCGGCTGATAAACAGTGCCGAGGAACCCTGGTTTATAAGGCGGTGCGGATTCTCACCACACTGTGCTGCTACTCTTCCCAAGACTCTCATTAGTATACGGTCCAGTAGACCTCACAGCCTACCTTCCGTCCATACACTACGCCGCGTTACCACATCATCTTTCGATGGTCTGAAGTATCGGTAATCAATTTGAGCCCCGTCCCTTTTCCCGGCCCGCAAGCTAGACCAGTGATCTGTTACGAACTCTTTCAAGGATGGCTGCTTCTAAGCCCACCTTCTGGTTGTTTTCGACCACGGACACGGTTTGTCTGTGACACTTAATTGATATTTAGGGACCTTAACTTCAGGCTGGTTTGTTCACCTTACGTAATGGTAGCTTACCCACCATCACTCACTGCTAGTATCTACAACGATCACACCTTCGGAGTTTGGCAGCGCACCGAGGAATCGCTCCCCCTAAATGCGCAATCAGTGCTCTACAGCGTAATCAATCTCCACTAACGTCTACCTACGAGTAGTTTCACGCGGAACCTGCTATTGCCCAACTCGATTGGACTTTCACCCCTATACCCAGCTCATCCGAGCGATTTGCAGATCAGCAACGGTTCGATCCTCCACCCATCTTTCAACGGGCTTCAATCTGGCCAGGCATAGATCGTCGGGCTTCAGGTCTTCCACCAATGACTCCAAGCGAGCACACTTCGTCCCTCACCCTAAGGCTGCGGACTTGTCGGTTTCCCTCCGGCTTCGGGGATCAACCCCTTAACCTCGCCATTGATCAAAACTCCCTGGGGCATTTTTCTAAACGCACGATAGGACGCTGCTCATATCTTCGCTTTCACGCCCTATCAGCCTGTACCCAACTGGTTTCACGTTCTTTTCACATCCCGCTAAGGATACTTTTCAGCTTTCACTCACGTTACTTGTAAACTATCGGTCTCGAACTGTATTTAGGATTGGAAGTTTATGCCTCCCACATTCACACGCGATTTCCAACGCATGCTACTCTATGTTAGTCACGTGGTCATATAATATACGGTTACGGGACTTTCACCCTCTTTGGATGTGCCATTCCAGACAACTTCACCTTCTATTACTTAGACGATAGACTAACAACCACATTTCCTTCACTTTCGTTTCAGGATTCGGCTTGTCCTATTCCGTTTTCATTCGCCACTACTCACGGAATCTCTATTGATTTCTGTTCCTCCTCCTACTAAGATGCTTCAATTCGGAGGGTTCCCTATCGCATTGCGATTGTTTCCGAAGAAACAGGAAGTCCCATTAGGCAATCTGCGGATCCATGGTATACATGCACCTCCCCGCAGCTTATCGCAGCTTGTCACGACCTTCATCGGCATTCGAGCCGAGCGATCCCCCAGTTGGGTTGTAGCATCACATGTATGTATTTCCACACCATATGAGTAACCCTTCGGTATCTAGTAATGCCAATTCGGCCTCCACAGAAAACCACTCCTCAAGGTGGTTCTCCTCAGCCCTTCCCCCTGTACGCCGAGCATACAAGGGTGCTTAAGCAACCCCCCGACCTACCACCCATATATGAAAGGCTCGGTTTGGGCACCGTCTATTGACCCAACAATATCGACCATAAATAAGGGCAACAGCGGCTCATTTGGCGAATGGGTAAATTCTCAATTTTTAAGACTTTTTTTGCATTCCTATTATACTCAGAATCAGTACAGAAAAATTGAATATTTTTCGAATTTTTTGGATTGTGAAAATATATTTTTGATTGTTTTTTCTGGAAGTTTAACAAACTAATTTTCCATTTATGAGCCTTAAAATGACAAAATATGCCATAATCTTGTCCAATATTTACATGAATTTTTCCAAATTTGAGGTGATAATTTGATCAATTAAGTGAGGTTTTAATGATTGTTTTTGCTCATTTAGAACTGAGATTAATATCTGTTTTGACGATTCTCCTTGTCCCAAAGCAGCTAGTGCAGCAGCCTCTAAATTCTTTCCTTCGGCAGAATTATTTGTCGAATTATGGACTTTGATAATTTGTAATGCTTTGTCAGATCTTCCACTCGCCAGCAAGGCATGCGAGAGGTTTAGCAATATAGTGGAGTTGTCCGGTTGCGACTTTGCGGCCTCACGTAGAGCCAATATTGATGAACGGAATTGAGTTTCTGCTTGAGAAACGATTTCAAGATTTTGGCTCTTATTCATCTCTAATGCTCTTTGTAATAATGAGAGCCCATAATTGTTGAATAAGTTAGTATCACCTGGTTTTGAAGTTATCAGGTTTTGAAATAATTTTGCGGCGTTAGCCCAGTCCTCTGAAGCAATTGAATAGAATGCTTCTGCAAGTAATTCTTCAAGTTCCGGATGCTGGCTCAAATCGATGCCTAGGGCCTTTGCAGGGTGTAGTTTCAATATCAATTGTGTTCTATCATCCAGTGAACTTGATTCCAAAGGAGACTGGAATTGTTGCTCTGGATTGAATTGTGTGTGCGACTCTACAGCATATATTATTGGTTCATCTGATTCATGGACATACTCAACCACTTGTTCTTCAGCAGAATATATTGCTTCCATATCCGGTGATGCGGCATCAATTGTCCACATTTCACTATCTGCGTCTGCTTCAGATATTTGGGGAGGTTCAATTATTTCCTCTTGCGAAGAAATAATTGTTTCCGTAATAATTTGAGGCTCTACAGTTGATTCAAACAGAGGATTAGTATTAGTTTGTGGAATTATTATTTCAGGTACAATGTTTACTGGCGGTTCATCTATCACATCTGCAGGAGAAATTATTGGGCTTTCTGTTATTTGGTGCTCACTTTTTTCTGTTTCAGAAATTACACTTGGTAATTTTTCATTTCCGGCATCGTCAAAGGGAATACCTTGCGCATTACTACCTATACCAAAAGGAAGATTAGGGATATTGATGTTTGAGCCGCCACTCAATCCAAATGGTAAGCTACCTGAATCATTATTCGACTTTGATTGCTCAGTGTTATTATCCTGGTCCACATTAGGCCTGATTTGTTCATTCCCGTCTAATTGGTACCATGACTCTGCAGCTTCATCAAGCCCAGGAATTTCATTTGGCAGTGGGCTATTATCTTGGTCATCTAGTGACAAATCTATACGAATTTGACTACCACAAGCAGGACACGCGTCTCCGCCTAGCGATAGAAGTCCACATAATTTGCACTCAAACATTGACTCGCCTCAAAGTCACGAAGCGGTTAGGCCTATTCAATACGACGGAGAATTGCGTTTTGAAAGAAATATTTCCAATACTCACTCTTGCTCACTTAGTTTGTCTACTATTGAACCTTTGACATCAGAGATTGCATCAGTTACAACTTCTTTTATTTCGTCAAAATCATCATCGATTAATGATTCTGAAATTGATTTGCCCTTAGATCTCCCTCTTGAAACTTGTAACAATATGCCAATTAGAGTAATTCCTAGCAAGATTAATTTTGCATATGTTTTGAAATCTGCTGAGAATACATATACTGCAATCATGTAGACTGAAATTATCAGAGTCGTTAAGATCATTACAGGGAATCCTGCTCTGAAAAACTCTCTAAATGATATAGGGTAACCTGCCTCTTCTGACATTCCTGCAGTGACTACGTTGGCTGAGGCTCCAATCAGTGTCCCGTTTCCTCCTAAACATGCACCGAATGCCAAAGCCCAAATTAGCGGCCCCAATTCAATATTGAGTGTTTCTGAAATTTGTAATATTATCGGTATCATGGTTGCAGTATATGGAATATTATCAATAAAAGCACTAGCGAATGCTGAAACCCATAGCACGATTAGTATTGCTGCTGAAAGACGAATATATCCACCATCACCTATTGGAAATAATTTTATTGCTTTCATCACATACACGCCAATGAAATCAATAACTCCTAGGTACTGAAGTGAGTGAACTAGTACGAATAATCCTGCAAAAAATAGTAATGTAGTCCATTCTACTTTTTCTAAGGCTTCTTCGATTTCATGTCTATCTGTTGCCAGAAGCATTAGAACTGCACCGATTAGAGCAATCCAAGAAACTGCGACGTGAATAATTGGATGAAGGAAGAAACCGAGTATTACCGCACCGAGAATAACTCCGCTAACCTTCAATAACTTGGCATCCTTTACACCATATTTTGCTTCTAACTCTGCTACGTCACGCTGTCTTTCTCCTGTAAACTCATCACGGTAAAGGTATCTAACCAACATAAATGTTGGAACGATTGTCATCAATATTCCTGGTGCCATTTCAATAATAAAATCGTTGAATGTAACACCGTCCTTCGCGAGGTGTTCATATCCTTTGCCAGCAATTGCGTCCGGCGATAATCCAGAACCTATCATTATGTTTGGAGGGTCCCCAATCATTGTTGCTGCTCCTCCAACATTGGAGAATATTACTTCTGAAATCAAGATGGGAATTGGCTTCAAATCCAATACCTTAGCCAATTGAATTGTTACTGGAGTAAGTAGAAGCATTGTTGTTACATTATCTAAAAACGCTGAAAGAACAGCAGTTACTGTACATAAAATTACAACTAAAGTCCAAATAGAACCATTTGATCTCTTATACGCTTCAACTGCAAACCACTCAAAAATACCGGTACGAGATAATATTCCAACCATTACCATCATACCGAGGAGGAGACCAATCGTTTCCCAATCGATCATTGTAGTAACTGCTCGAAGAGTTAATGTGGATTCAACTGTATAGTAATTCAGTGCTAATACTGCAACAAGACCACCTAATGCGGCTGCTAGAGTTCGATGAATTACCTCTGTGATAATCAATGCATATACTGCTAATAAGATCCCAAGTCCGACCCAAATGGCAGTACTCTCATAACCCTCTTTTACATTTAATTCCAAATGCGAATCGGTTAAACTCCCCTGTGCAAATACTTCACTGGCGAACATTAGGCTACCAACCATTAGTAAGAGCAGCATTGCTACATTTTGAGCAGGATGGCGTTTTAGACGTTCTGAGAGGGAGATTCCAGCCACCATAATATCACCGAATAAAAATCAACTATTGACCATTTCCCAAAAACCTAGACATTATCGCCAAAGAACGCCAACATTTCCTCGCGCCAAAACAATTGTTGAATTTGTTTCCTCCGATAGAAATTGCCATACTGCTTTGATATCTTTTTTCTCAAACAATCCCTTATTGATTTTTATCTTTACAATACTGTTTTTGCTCAATTGCGAATTAATTTCTTCGACTAATAAATCTGTAAGACCAGATTTTCCGATTCTTACACTTGGTTGGAAATCTCGAGAGGTTGCGAGAGTCTGAATTGACTTTGGAATATCCTTGCCCATAAACTCCCTCGTTACAATGCGGTGAGCACCTATTGATGAAGGTGACCGTTAAGAATTACCAATTATTGATGGCGATGTGATTTCGGCCCACCGCCGAGACGATGAATATCACCACATTCCAAACATGTAGTAATTTTCTGACCTGCTGTAATTCTAACCCTTGTATTCAATCCATAACGACGGGGTGCGGAACATTTCTTACAAATCAATAATTTCGCATCACTACTCAGGGGCATTCGATTGCGCATTGAAATTTTTACATAGTGAGAGGATGCGGAACGAATGATTCTCTCTTCATGATTCTGTGGCTGCTTGAGAATACCAATCAATTTGTCCAAACTATATTTCGCATTCACTTTTTTGTCAGTTTTGGACTTTGAGCGCTTTCGCCCTCTACCCATAATAACCACCTTCACTCTAAAGCAACAAGGATGTCGCTTGTTATTTCATCGATGGCTCTATCGCCATCAATTGGATGGAAAATCCCCTTCTCAATATACCAATCTGCAAGAGGAGAGGTTTGTTGATGGTATGTATCAAGACGAGATTGTACAGTTTCAGCATTATCATCTGCACGACGCTTTTCCTGCCAATTACCACAATCACAACCGGCAGAATCAACCGGATTATAGGTGTCATGATAGACCATGCCGCAGCCACCACAAGAGTATCTTCCACATATTCTGTCAACAATTTTGTTATCCGGAACTTCAATCGCAATAACATGAGTTACTTCTGTAATATGAGATAATGCTTCAGCTTGTGGAATTGTTCTTGGAAAGCCATCGAACATTACGCCATTTACTGCATCAGCCTCAAGAATACGATCTTTTATCAAATTGATAATTACTTCATCAGGCACTAATTTTCCCGCATCCATGAATTCTTTTGCTTCAATGCCAGTAGCAGTTTTTGCCTTAACGGCAGCCCTAAGCATGTCACCAGTTGATACTTGTGGCAGACCTGTCACATCCATTATTCTCGCTGCTTGAGTTCCTTTGCCCGCACCAGGAGGGCCGAATAATACAATACTGCTCATATCAGTGCGAAAAGGCATTACTCTTTCAACGTACTCATCTGAAACCAGTATGTTCTGGTGAGAATTTGTTGAAGTATTGGCACTAGGTTCATGCACGGCCATTTCGTTCAAGCCATTGGTGGCCGTAATGAGTCCACTGTTCCATTGTCCATCCACTCGGAAGTCCTTCTTCCGGCACTGGTGGGCCACTTGGTGTAATCACTGGTGCAGCAACCGGTAGAGGCTCAACCGGTAGGGTTGGTAATTGCTTAGGTAGGTTCACAGGAGGCAGTCCTACTGGAGGTAATCCAGCTGGTGGCAGTCCTTTTGGAATTTGACCCATTGCCTTCATTGCAGATGGTGGGAGGCCGAGAGGTGTTTCCTTTTTCTCCTTTGGAATAATGATAGATTGTGCTAATGCTGCTGCGATTTCGTCGCTAGAGACTTCACCGCTGGTCAATTCATGCACCGCACCTCCGATGTCAAATGCTTCATCTCTACGAGTCCCTAGATGGTCAGGATTCGCATGTGCATCAGGTGCTACTAATTCTTCACCAGAATCTGATAACTCACCACTTCGCTTCATTCTTCTTGCGTATATTACTGCAACAGCTAATAGAATTCCAATCAATGGTAATGAAACCCATAATGGTAATACATTGAGTAATCCACCATTTCCAGTTCCTGCTTGTACACTTGATTCAATAACTAATTGACCGACTACATCTCCTTGTACTGTCATGTTCAAAGTCACCATTGCACGTTTGGATGTTGCCAACTCGCCAGGAGTTACTGAAACTACTACTGTTAGTGATTCACCAATACCCAAATTGTCAATGGATTGTGGTGAGAAACTTGCAGTCCAGTCATCACGAACTATTCCCTCATTATCTAGCAAGTCGATAGATAAGTCACCACTTATTGGTACATTACCGTCATTTCTAATGATAATATTTTGACTAATCGTTTCTTCTCTCGTCACACCGATAAATGGCCTCTTTGAATCATCTTCAACTGAAATATTCGCAAAAACTGATTGTATTACTGCAACATCAATTCTCACAGAATCCTCTACTATTCTTCCAGCATTAGATGCTGAAACTGAAACTAACAAGTCAAAGGCTGAATTAGTAACTTGACTATTTGCTGGAGGAATGAAACCTAATCTGATGGTTTTTACATCTCTTGGCTCGAGCCATAATGTAGGGTTTGCAAATCCTGCTGTCCAACCATCTGGGGTCAATCCGTGGCTCCATTGTAATTCCAATCCAGTATTACCAATATTCTCAACTTCAAATTCGCCAAAGGAAAATTCAGAACTAATGCTGGTCTCAACCACTCCTGATTGTGGCGCTCTAAGTTCAATTCCCAATTCATCTCCAACTACTAAGGTTGTTGTGTTTGATTTGAAGTCTTGAGCTGTTCGTTCGGTTCTAATTGTAAAGGTATTAGAATCACCTTCAACAGCAACTAGTGGCACACCTAAGACGAAATGTATCACTTTTGTTTGCCCTGGTGATAATGTTAGAGAGACTTCTCTCGAATCACTTTGTTCATCAAGGGTTACTTGAATTGGCCAATTTGGGTCTGCTGGTTGAATTGCAACTTCAAGATCAATTTCTAAATTACCAGTGTTTTCAACTGATAAATTCAAGTGTATTTGTTGCCCACCATCTACTGCAATATTCTTCGCAGTAGCACTTGGTCCAAGCGGACCAAAATCATCATTCAAATCTGTTTTAAAATTCCGCTGTGGCAGTACCTCAATAGTGACAATTTCGGTATGATTCATTGAAGCATCAGTGAGTGAGGTCACCCAACATGTAACAGTGTCCGTTGAGCCTGCTAATGGAGTTCCTTGTGCTACCGGTGGTACGAAAATTCTAATTGGCATAGGTAAATATTCCCGTATATCCAGTGGTTCAAATTGCAAAGATGATGAATTAGAACCGCCCAACATTAGTTGCCATCTATTCTCCGACACACAGTCAACCTGATATTGGGAAGGAGCATTTCCAGTATTCATTACAGAGATAGAAAACGCTGTTGATTCACCAGGTTCTGCTGTTAATCCATTGGTACCTGCTGCAACAACGTGTACATCATCAATCTTGTCTATTGTTATCGTTAAGCGTTGAGTGTGAGCCACAGTTGGCTGTAATTGATAACTAACTGTCACATCAACAACAAAAACGCCATATCTTGCATATCTGGGCTCATCCATATCATCCAAATTTGCCGACTCGTCTTCCAAATGAAGCGTTACTGAAGTGCTATCTCCTGCAGTCCCCTGTGCAGTTAATGGATAAGGTCCGCTTTCTGACAATGACTTAGACCATGTGTCAGAAGGGGGTAGTAATAATTCAGGACGTTGTGGGTCTGGCATTTGCACATTTGTCACATAAATGGAGACACTTTGATTACCAGTACCTTCGTGCAAAATAGTCAAAGGAATATCAATACCAGTTTCATTGGCAACATCAAAGTCTAGAAGAGCTGAATTCTCTCTATCTTCTGCTGTAGTAGGAATAGTCCCATCAAGATTATGCGCCACCACCCTAACACCGAGTGCCATCACTTCGATTTCCTCAATCCAGATATTATTATCAACACCTGAATTTGCATCATTCATCTCAGTTACTTGGTCATTGGTATCTAGGCTTAGTTTCAATTGGTGAGTTCCTGTTTCAGCAAATGAGTGATAGATAGAAATTGAATTTAATTGACCAGGGTCTAATGTTGATGTATCTGACTCGTAAAGAATGTCTTGAGTAGTCAAATCTTCAAGAATTAGATGCATAGAACCTGCTGTTAGCGTTCCTTGATTATTCCAAGAGATTCTTAGTGTTACTAAGTCATTCTTTAGAGGATTGGTCGAAGATGTGGCAATGCTTCCATCAAAAGTGGTATAATCTGCAAGAGGGACTGGTGTTGCCTTTGCGCTCATTACCAAACCAAAGGATTGGGCGTTACCGCCCCTGTGCATTACTTTGACCAACCACTGGCCGCTATTTGATGCAGAACCTGCTGCGATTTTGATTCTCTCTACATTGTTCACATCATCGGATTGCCCGCCACTTTGAGAATATCCATTATTGAATACATTTCCAAGCCATTCGTTACCAGATGGGTCTACCAGTACTAAATCAAGGTCATTGACCAATCGGGATTCACTCTGCGGAGCATTTGCACTACCAGCGTTGTCTGTCCATGCCAATGTGATGTCAATACCATTACTTGGATCCAAATCAAATGCATATAGTAAACCATATCCAGGATTAATCTCATTATTTTGGTCAAAGTAGGTATCCAATACAGTACTACCATCCATAGGCAATACTGTTCGCTCAAGATTTACCTGACCCCAACCCTCTGCAAAGTTTGGAATATCTGCAACACCAAGGTCTGTTGCTCCATTGATTACCGCAGCCTTAACAAGAGCACCGTCTGGTGCGCTAAGCCCTACTTCTTCTCGGATAAATTGACGAGTTAGTGCACTAACTCCTCCGGCAACAGCAGTCGCTTGACTTGTCCCTGAAAGGGACATGTATAGTGGATCACCATTTCCATGAGTCCCGCTAGCACATGAATTACCTGCAGGATATTTTGCTTCTTCAGCTCGTCCCGAGCACAACTCCATTCCAGGTGCGACAACGTCCGGCTTAATTCTACCATCAAGGCTCGGCCCCAATGAGGAGATTGCATCTACACTACCAACTGCAGCCGAACTACCGGTTCCTGTAGTTGAAACTCCAACTGCAAGAACATTCTTTGCAGTAGCGGGAGCTGTTACTTGGCTTGCACCATTAGAGCCGCCATCGCCAACTGAAAAGACTGGCAACATTGCAGGTTTATCAACCACAAAAATATCTGTAGAGCGAGAATCGGCGGTGTATTGTCCGTAATTACCATTCAAACCCCAAGCATTAACTGCAATTCTTGCAGTCATTTGCTCGGCGTCCTTGAGCATATCATATATCGAACCTTGACGCCCGAAAACACCCGTTGCATCATGCTCAAGTGCATAGACAACAATGTTTGCATTAGGGGCGATTCCTTTTGCTGAGGAATCGCTTACTCCATCACCTGCAACCGTAAGTGCAACATGAGTTCCATGGCCAGTATTTGTATCGGCTGGAGAAGGGTCTAATCCAAATTGTGTATACACTCCAATTACTCTGCCATTAATATCTGGATGGTCTCTGTCAAGACCCGTGTCGGTTATCGCTATCATTTCACCAGAACCATCGAGAGTGAACGTTGCATTATTTGTTACACCTAACACTCCAGAAACTGCACCTGCTACAGCATTATGCAATTCTAGATCATAACTTGGTTCTTGCCAAATTACACGCCCATCAAAGGCAATGTTTTTGACTACAGGTGCGATGTTATTAGGGGCAATGTTAACTTCACAGAGTCCTATTCCACACCATGCAGATTCAGCACCATAAGAAACGATATCTTTGGAAAGTGCACTCAAACCGCCTGATGCCAAATCAGAAGCAGGAATAATCGCCAGTTTGGTTGAGGTTTGGGGATTATCCAAAATCTGTGGTGAAATACGCATTGCAGGATGTTCAACTCCTGCCCAGCGGATTCTTGAATCCTGTTGTAAATCATTTAGTGAAACTCCTGTATGAGGTAGTCGGATTAACCAACCCTCGTCGGAGATGAAATCAAGAATTGTTAATTCATAATCTTCAACGAGTGATTCAAGAATTAATCCGTCGTGAGAAAATAATTGAATAATCGCCATTCCAGTCATCAAATTATCGTTATGTCGCAGCAAATTTGAATCCAATATTGGTAATTGTTCACTTGTCGGATCAAATGAACCGATTGCCAAATTAAGAATTCCTGTTGAGGTTTTTATGCTTGATTCAAAAATCTCGGGATTGTTCATTTGATTCCAATGTTCAGCGGCCAATTCCAATTTCTGCTGTTCATCTAAGGTAGACAAATAATCTTGTTGAGTTGGTGCTAAAACAGAGGTTTCAGCATACATTGAAGATGATTTTTCTTGCGTGGATGAACTATCTGCTAATGCCGGAGATATTGATGTCATCAACAACAAGATTAGCATCAATATTGCTTTACGCGAGGACATCATGATTATTGCGAGATGTCAACCGCTTTTGAATGCGCCCCTTGGCTGTTTTATTTACCAGCCAGTATGAAAATCAAAGGTTATTGTACAAAGAAATCGCTGCGTCTGTTTTTGCAACACTTGTCTTCCAATCTGATTCAGTTCCCATCAATGCTCTAATCGCATCAACATTCTCAGGAATAACATCGGATTCTTGATGAATCGCTTGGAAATAATATAGTGTATTTCCATCTAATTTTACGCCGTCTTCCCAAACAAAAATTTCATGTAAATCTCCCCATTTCCTACCAATATCACGAGCAAATTCCATAACTTCTGCGGTTGTTGAAATTCCAGTTTGAGCACCATTCATTACGATAACTCTTGGAGACTCTCTCCACATTTCGATTACTGATTCGGTAGTAAGTCCATGACCCTCTGGAAGAGTTGCAACTATTGAGTGACAGTGCATTAGAGTCGTAGGTACAGCAACTGCCATTGAATTGATTTCAATTTCAGGCTTTACAGTCATCACATCTGGTCCATGATGAGATGGAACATGAAGTACTGGCTTTATTGCATTAATCGGACCTTTATTTGAATCTCCTGGATCTGCTGCACGTCTAATCATAGTACATTCAACTTTAAGTTGGCCACAGTGGCTGTAAAGCGGTACTAAAGTTCGTGAAAGGCCTGTTGTATTACATGAAACCACACGTGTCCCATTACAGTTCAAATTTTCAAAATGATTTGCAGAAGATGTATATGAATTACCAGTCATTGCATGTTTCTCTCCACCTTGGAAAATCCACTTAACACCAGCAGCCTCATATTTTTCCTTATTTGCAGCTCCAACCTTACCTGGTGAGCAATCAACTACAATGTCCGCTACTGCTAGAAGATCTGATAATCCTCCATGACACTCATATCCTGCTTCAGCAAATGCTGCGATTTTTCCTGCATCATCATATGTGCAATAAATTGGGAAGTTCTTTCGAACGGCCAAGTCACAGCCAAATGCTGGACGTGTCTTGGTTACACCCACTATTTCCATATCAGTTTGTGCGTCAACAGCATCTGCAACACGCTTACCTATGGTCCCATATCCATTTATTGCCACCTTGATTGTCATATTGTTCCCCATTTGCTTTGCCTATGCGCCCCCTCAATAAACAATCCGCTTGAAGATTTTTCAATAATCAAAGCAAAATAATTACTCAGCGTCATAAAAATGTAACGAAATCAATAATTTCAGCACCCTCCCTACGGGAGGATATTTGAGCAGGTCATGCACACCGCAGTTTATGGCGGATAGTATTGACGTAGTTGAAAGGTCAACCAACATCAATGACAAACTTGGGCCAAAGTTGCTCGCAGCCGCTGAACAAAACGCAATTCTTCGCATCGGTTGGAACTCAGCCGGAGAGAAAGTTCCGAAAAATGGGGAACTAGGATTATGCCCTGCATTACCCAAGGGCTCAAGGATGAGGGGGCTTGGTGTATTTGGATCATGGATTGCACCCTATGGACAAGGTGGTTCATTTACAATTCAAGGAGATACTGGAGCATTCTTGGGTGCTGGTAATGATGGAAATACAATTCTTTGTGAAAGGATGGCTGGAAACCATGCTGGATATGCAATGAGAGATGGCCGTATTACAATTCTGGATGGTGTTGGAAATGATGCTGGAGCAAAGATGACTGGCGGATTGATTGTTATTCGAGGATCTACTGGTGCTAGAATCGGTGGAGGAATGTCAGATGGATTAATAGTTGTTCATGGTGATGTGGGTAGTGAACCTGGATCTGGAATGACCGGTGGACGCATCGTAATCAATGGAAGATGCCCTGCACCACCTGTTGGCGTCTCGCTTCGGCCTTTGAGCGCAAAAGAAGTGAAAGAAATTAACACATTACTCGGAGACCCTGATTTAGAAATACCAAAAGATTCCGTTTGTTTAACCCAAAGTCCATCATTGATTGTTGAAGGAAGAGGAGATATTGTCTCAAGCAGTGACTTAACTGGTATTGGGTTAGTTCCTTCTGATGAGCATCAATTAGCACAATACTCCGTAAGTGATACTATTGCACTCATCGGTGAGAGAGATGGAAGCAATACTCCAGTTGCACTGCCACTTCCCATGCTTCCAATAGTACCAAGTGGCAAGGATTTATTTATTGACAAAAATGAAGATGCAATAGCATCGAATATTCTATCAGGTCAACCTTTTATCACTCTTGATTCACCGCGACCAATCGATTTTGTATTAATCAATTCTGAAAATCTTCCAGATATGCCGAAGTTACTTTCAAATGCAGGCGGAATTGCTTTTGACCTCGATGATTTACCTGCAATGAACTCAGAAGAAATAGATGGTATGATCGTTTCCACTACATACCTAATTGGCTATTCAGCACCAGTAATTTTTATCCAAGGACTAGGAAGAATTCAATCACTGCATGTGCGTAGTTCTCACCATAATGTGGACCTTGCTGTCACACGTATAGAAGATGGTTCAGGTCTGCCTGAAGCGGCTGCACTCCCTTTGATTGGGCGCTCGAGTAAAAGCCATCTTGAAAAATCTGCAACACAGACGGGAATACTGCTCGGGTTTTCCGCAGATGGCCATGATTTGGCAATCTTGAAGGCGAGTGGGATTTCAGTAATATGTTGTGAGGTTCCGATGGTAGAGGCTATGGATTTAGCCAATTGGTTATGTAGCATTAATAGCGATTTAACCGCAATATTACGCCGTCTTGGATTATCCTCAATCGATGAACTGAAACGAGTACACCTTCGTGCTCTTGACCATGAAACTGCAGCGGTTAGTGGACTAAGACTAGTAGGTTATGAACGTCCATTACCACATTGGTTCGCGAGGTGATCTTATTCCAACCATTTCAGTTCAACAGAATCTCTTAGCAGATATCATGAAGTCGCATGGGCTTGTGCATGATATAGAAATTCTAGCAGACCAATTACCTCTAATGGGAACTGATATTGACAAATGTGATTCTGATGTACTCGATATTGAGATTTTTCCAGACAGACCTGATTTGTTATCTGGAGAAACATTGGCATTTGCGCTAAGACCATTTTTACATGGAACTGTTGCTACTCCAAATCTAGAAATTGTTGATGGAAACATTGCGATGAATGTTGATGCAGAACTTGCCTCTATTCGCCCCGTAGTACTCGCTGCAGTTGTCAGAGGAGTTGATAATGGCGCAACAGCAGATGAAAAAGAGAGTTTCATTCAAGCAATAATGGACCACCAAGAAAAATTACATTTTGCATTGGGGCGTGGAAGAAAGCGTGCGTCTATTGGGGTTCACGACCTGAAAACACTTCAGCCCCCATTCAAAGTAATAGGAGTTGATGGAGATTTCTCATTCACTCCATTAACGATGGAAAAAGAAATGACAATTACTGAAATTTTGGAACACCATCCGAAGGGTATTGATTATGCCCATCTGATGGAAGGAATGAACAGATATCCAATAATATTAGATTCTAATGATTCTGTTGTTTCATTTCCTCCAATTATCAATGGCGCTAAAACCACAGTCACTCAATCAACTAGTGAATTTTTGATAGAAGTCACCGGTTGGGATCGTCGCGCCTGTGAAGCTTCACTAATGCTGATAGCACTTCAATTAGCAGAGCGAGGGGGAACAATTGAATCAGTGTCTATAGATGGTGTTGGCCGAACAAACGAACAAATTCCAAATGGAAGAGGAATAATTCACTCCGTTCCACAGCGATTAGTAAATGGGCTCTTAGGCCGTAATTTTTCTGAAAAGGAATTGTCCACTGCGATAAACCGCATGGGTGGAATATATTCCGGAATGAGCCTTGCTCCGGAAAACTCACCAACAGTCCCGAAGCGAATGGCCGATGCTGCAGCAGGGGAACAAATGCTGGATTTCCTAATGCCACGCTGGAGATTTGACATTTTACATCCTGTTGATTTGGTCGAAGAAATTGCTATTGGACATGGTTACGAGGACTTGGGGCAAGATATTGCCAAAGCGCCTTTGACTGCAATCCCACGCTCTGATAATCATATTAGGAGGCGGATTAGACAATCATTGCAAGGTCTTGGATTAATCCAAATTCAGTCACTCACACTCTCAAATGACCGAGACCAATTTGAATTGATGAGATGGCAGCATAGCGGAGAGGTTACTAGAATTACTAATCCAATTACAATTGACCATACATTGCTGCGTCAATACATCTTGCCAGGTTTGTTTAGGTTATTAGCAAGTAATCGCCATCATGAGTTACCACAAGGTGTGTATGAATTAGGAACTGTAGTTCGAGACCACAAGAATTGTGACCGTGTTGGTTTTTTAATGGCTGAAAGGGGCGGTGGTTTTGCTGCTGTCCGAGGTAGAATTCAAGCAATGATGAGAGATTTGGGCGCTAGTGAATATAAAATTGAACCACTTCCAAAAGGAGAAGGACCATGGTTAGAAGGACGTTCTGCAAAAGTCATTGTTGGAGATGTATGGGTCGGTTGTTTTGGAGAAATTGACCCTTATGTCTCAAATGAATTTGAATTAAAGGTACCAATTAATGGGGCAGAATTTGATATTTCATTACTCAATTCTGCACTACCAGACCCTGTTTGATAGATATCTTCTATTCAACTATATGGAATATAAGAGCCACTATTATTCTTCACATGTGGAACTGCATCAAAACTTCCATCGGCTTTTTTCTTGTAATGATAGCCATCTGTATGATGGACCCAAGTGAATGCTGGAGTCGTTGGGACCTTTGGTGGGGCTGGCTTTGATGGGATGCTAGGAGGAGTTGCTTGAACTTGCTTAGGCGCTTCTGTTCTCGCACTAATCTCAGGAAGTTTTTGTGATGTTTTTGCAGGTTCTGAAGAATTAGAAGCACCTTGACCATCTCCCGATACAATTCCATCATATTGGGATGATTGATCTTCTGCCTTGCTGACTTCGGTTCCACCTCCACCGAATAGTGCGAGGGCTGATTTGTAGTCATTGGAATTTTTATGAGTTTCATCTGCTAATGTTTGCTGACTAGCGCTTTCACCCATTTTGTACATTATTGGTGCCGGTGGTTCCTCATCGAGTTGGTCCGGCTCCTTCTTTTTTCCAAATGGCCAAATAGGTGGCATGGTTCGGCCAAAACTACTTCTTTGAAGAACCCTGCCATTAGACATTCTTGTATAACGCCCCAGCATTTGTACAATATCACACACAATAAGCGACTGATTGAAGAACTATACGGCATGCAGTATGTATGGGCAGATGGTTAGTACTTGCACTTTTTATCCTACCTTGCCTATTTCCAATGGTTATCGCAACTGTTGATGCACAATCACGGGAAAGCGATGAGATGATGTCCGTCCATACACCTGCGGAGGTGGTAGTTCACCGAGGTGGTATGTCTGAAGTATTCTTCACAACCCACAATATTGCTGAAGAGGTTCAAACATTTACTGCAAATATTGAGAATGTTAGTTCCGATTTATCGGTCACTGGGTTGCCGTTAAACTATACATTGGTTGAGAATCATTTGCAGCAATATAAATTTAATGTCACTGCTGCAAGTAATTCGGCCTATGGCTCTGCATTCATCACATTGAATATCACTACTGACATTGATTCGAGTTATGTGACTTCACAAATTCTTGTGACAATTGCCCCTCAAAGCAACCTAAGCTTTGGTATTAGTGGTGTTTCTAGTTTTACTGTAGAGGCTGGGACCAGAACTTCTGTCGCAGTTAACATCACAAATAATGCACTATTTGATGATAATATTACCTATGATATTTATTCACCATCCTCGGAATATAATTGGGGTTGGACGATGAATGAAACTGTTGGAAATAATGCATTTGAAACATTGGTTCCAGGCCAATTGTCGTATGTCACTGTATGGATTGATGTTCCAGAAGTAATCGATGGTGCCCCCCTACAAGGCACAGGTCCGCAATTTACGCTAAAGGCTGTATCAGGGCTCGATAGAGATTTAATTCAATGGTCATTCAACTTGATTTTTGACTCGTACCGTAATGCCAGTATTGACTTTGCAGAACCTAATTTGGAATTAGCACCCGGCGATAATGGAAGACTAGAGATTACCCTGCGTAATAGCGGAAATGTAGATAGTAGAATGAATCTTACAATGCAAGCAATTGATGAAAATGGTGACACCATTAGTGGTTTTTCTAAATCAGACCGCTTTGAAAATGATGGCTGGACTGTTGCATTATTCAATGGATTGGAAGACCAATTTTTAGCCCCTAACGAATCGAGAACAATAGAGGTTGGTTTCCAATCACCACTGCAATATAGCGGCTCAATTAATGTCCGTTTCTTTGTTTTTGCAATAGGTGCATACGAGCGTACATATTCAATTGATGTAGGGGCAGAAATTGTTAGAGAAAGGGCGGGTGAAGCTTCATTGGCTACCAGTGGATGTAATTATCTGCTACCACTTCAAAATTGCACTTCGACAATCACAGTTACCAATTTAGGAAATGCAATCGACTATTATTCACTCGAAATGTTAAGTTCTCCCGAATATGTTGAAACAAATATTCCAACCTCTGGAATTGAAATCGTAAGTGGATTTGAAAAAACATTTCCTGAGATAATTATTACTGCAAAAAATGATTCCATGGCATTTGATAATGGTGATGTTGAAATTGCAGTAAATTTCCTTAATGGTGAACAATTTCAAATCATAAAAATTCCAGTAAAAATTGCTCCATTAATCAATTGGACATTCGAAGACGTGGTTGAGGAAATTGATTCAAAAGGAAGACTTTCAATAGCGATGACTTTGCGTAATAATGGTAATGCATTAGACGGATTGATAGTTCAATTACAATCATCTCATTCAACCGATATGGCATTTGTTCCACCGTTCGCAGCAATTGTGGAGGAAGGTGTTGAGAATCCGAGATCTTTTGAGATAAATGATATTCCAGTTGGTGCGAATTTTACTTTACGAGCATGGGTGGAATTGCCCTTGGAACAGCAAACTAATGGTACGATTTGGGTCAATACTACTGTTCGTTCAAAATTTTCTCCTGAAATTGAATTCCTCCATATTTCTTCTACTGAATATCTTGGCCTGCCTTGGCAACCGGAAGTAATAGAAGACCAGCCACTAGTTGATTTTGCAGCGATAATTTCTACAACATGGGAGGTACTAAAAGCATGGTCATTAGTGATAATGAGTGCCTTTGTTGCCAGCATGATTCTTCTGAAGGCCAATACTGACCGGAATATTCGCAAGGCTGAAGAGGCGGTTAGAAATGAATTATTGGCAAAGAAAAATAAAGCCCCAGAAGAAGTAAGTGATTGGCTAGAAAAGTTTTCACAATCAAGCCAGCAACCTGAACTAGCAAGTTCATTGCATGTTCAAAAGGAACACTTTGAGCAGGCCTTTTCTACCCGTGCAGGAGTTAGCCAACCAGCAACAGAACCTGTTGAGGAATCTCTTAGAGATGCTGCAAAAACAGTCTTGGAAACCCATGATACAACAATTGCGAAGCATGGCGCTGATTCGATCCTTGAAGTAATACAGGAACAGGGAATTGCCACTCCCCACACTGGCAATGAAACTTTAGAGATGAAACCAAATGAAACAAAATTAACAACAAGGCATGACCCTCAGCAAATCCTAAAAGAATCCCCAGTAGGTCAAGAAGTATCCTCAGTACCGCTACCAGAGTCAATTCCATCAATGGTTGATTTGGACGATTTGGATATCTGAGTGATTACAATGTGGCGAGTAGGTCTAGATGAGGCGGGAAGAGGACCTTGCCTTGGGCCACTAGTTGTTGGTTTGTGTGCGATTCCAGCTGATGATATTTCTCTATTAGTAGAGGCTGGAGTGAAAGACTCAAAGGATCTTAGTGCCAAAAAAAGGCTGCAACTAGTTGAATGGTATAAATTGCAAATGGAATCAAGAGGATGGAAGTATGTGGTCAATATTTGCAGCCCTCAAAGAATTGATGCTGCATTATCTGGTGATGGCCTCAACATTCTGGAAGTTGATTTATTTGCTGAATGCATAAATTCGTTATCAGAACAACTTTCAGAAAATGTTTCCATTTTAGCTGATGCATGTGATGTAAATCCTCAACGATTTTCTGATAGAATAATTGCAAGAGTAAAAAATTGGCCATGGCAACAAAGTGAAATGGAGAGTCTTCACAAAGCAGATTCAATCGACCCTGTTGTTGGAATGTCCAGTATTTTCGCCAAAGTCACTAGAGATGAATTGATAGAAAAATTATCACAGCAAGTGGGATTTTCTGTTGGTTCTGGCTATCCAAGTGATCCTAATACTAAGAAAATATTAGACAAATTAGTTACTTCTCCTCTCCCGCATAGTGAGTTGCGATGGTCTTGGGCAACCATCAAAAATAAGTGGGCGGAAAAGTATGATACTCCACCACCTATTAGGAATAATTCAATTAATATTCAAAGCACATTGTTTGATTAATATGGCCATAGAATAGCCCTTATTGGGCCATTATATTCGATTGTTATGGCCGACGGTTGAGATAACAATGGCCTTGTAATGTAAACTGAGCAAAGATATAGCCACTTAATTGATGAATGGTTGGCCACTGGCGGTGCTGAGGCGTATGAGTTGGACACCCGATGAAGAAACGTTGGCGGCCATCCGTCACTTAGCAATTCAGAATGCTATTGAATACGAGGGTAAGGCAGTTCCCGGTTCTGTTATTGGAAGAGTAATGGCTACAATGACTGAATTGAGACAGCATGGAAGTATTGTAAGCCCATTGATTATTCAAGCGGTTACTGAAGCAAATTCAATTGCTGCTTCTCAAGGAATGGATGCATTGATTGAAATTCTTCAAAATGAAGCACCCCACCTACTGATGAAACGAGAAAAGAAGGAAAGAAGAACTGGGTTACCAGAACTTGCTAATGCTGTCAAAGGTAATGTAGTTCTGCGTTTTGCTCCAAATCCAAATGGCCCGTTATCATTTGGTCATGCAAGAGGATTAGTAATCAATTCAACATATGCCAAAGAGTGGGATGGAGAATTAATTCTCAGATTCGACGATACCGATACTACTGTAAAACCACCTCTGCCAATCGCATATCAGCAAATACCACAAGAAGCTGAATGGCTTATCGGTTTCAAGCCACATAGAATTGTCATCGCTAGTGAAAGAATGCCGCATTATTACGAGTATGCAATGAAAATGCTGAATGAAGGTTTTGGCTATGTATGCCAATGTTCGGGTGAAGATTTCAAGCAATTTAGGGAATCAAAAACCCAATGTCCTTGCCGCGATAATTCAGTGGAACTGAATATTCAATTGTGGAATAATATGAATGATGGAACATTTGTACCAGGAGATGCTGTTGTAAGAGTAAAGACTGATATGGAAATGAAAAATCCTGCTCTTAGAGATTGGCCAGCACTAAGGATTCAAGATACGCAAAAAAATCCACACCCAAGGGAAGGTATCGGAAGTAAATACAAAGTTTGGCCTCTTCTTGATTTCCAATCTGCCGTTGAAGATTATCTGCAAGGGGTGACTCATATTATCAGAGGAAAGGATTTGATGGATTCAACTCGTAAGCAAACTTTGTTGTATCAACACTTTGGCTGGAAATATCCAGAAACGATGTATTGGGGTAGAGTGAAAGTTCACGAATGGGGTGGATTTTCCACATCTCAGATGAGAAGAGACATTGAGGCTGGATTGTTTGAAGGATGGAATGACCCAAGGCTACCAACATTATCTGCGCTCAAAGAGAGAGGCATTACCGCCCAAGCACTACGAAATTTTTGGGTTGAACTTGGAGTTACTCAGAAGGACATTAGTGTGCCACTATCAACATTATACAGCCACAATACCAAGGAAATAGATGCAAGTGCACCGCGCGTTTCATTCGTGAAAAACCCGATACAGGTTTCACTTAGTGGTGAATGCCCAGATCATGTCAGCATTGCTGTCCACCCAAATGACAAGTCTATGGGACTACGTAAATTTGAATTAAATAATAACTCAGTTTACCTCAATTCTGAAGATTGTCAGCAAAATGAAGTTCGATTGAAGGATTTTTGTGACATCAATTTAGATGGAAGTAGTGCTCAAATCACCTCAATAGAAAGAAAAGATAGACGTCCAATCATTCACTGGGTCGGTAGCAATTGTGTTGATGCTGAGCTGATTGTTGTTGAAAATGGAGAGATTATGTCCATCGCCGGCAAAATGGAAAATCATCAGCACCCAATAGGCACAATGTTACAACTTGAACGAATAGGATACGGAATAATTGTTGCTGAAAATAAAATTGTCTTGACACATGATTGAATATTGGAGTAATTTCTGCATCCAAACAATGATAGAGCAGGGCAACAGAACAGATAGTGGTGAAACCTGTGGAAAAGACTGTTGCCGACCTTAAACTAGATGATGAACACATTACTGCTGGATTAAATGACTCTATTCAAGAAGGGGCTAACCGACTTCTTAGCGTACCTGGTGGTGTACTTATCGTTCTTGACGATGAAAACAAAGTAAAGGGCGTAATTGGAACCAAGCAAATGCTTACTGCGATTTCAAAGGGCTCTGATGTTAGTTCAACAAAATGTGGTGAAATAATGGAAATGGATTTTCTTCAAGTAGAATTGGATACTTCACTATCGGATGTTCTTAGCCAAATTAAGAAACGTAGTCCTCAAGCAGTTGTTGCAGTTGACAATGGTGGATTTGCTGGATATTTCTCGCCATCAGATTATAATCAAGCACGAACTATTGTCAAATCACTCAAGCAGGTTTTCAAGGCTTGAATCTATAATTAAGCAACCAATTTGATGACCCTTGAACAACCAGAGCAAGGGAATCTGTATGGGCGCTCATCACTAACTACCGGATTTGATGTTGCACATGCCGGACATGGAATTGTTGGAACTATGGCCTCATCCATTTCAACAACGTTCAATCTTCGAGGACTGATAATTGCTGTAAACCACCAAATCACTATGACTGTCGTAACCGCAATTACCACAAAGATTGGTGGGAATGCGAAGTAGTGAATTGCTGCAACTACAAGAATTAGAACGGACTCACCAAATAGCCAACGACGGTGCCTTTTAGCAGTCATGCGCAATGCAAGCATCCAGCCTGCGAGGAAGGCCGTTACAACAAGAATAAAGAGAGGTGCTGGAGAGTCAAGTGGCGAAGAGGTAGGGGTTATTGAAAGCGTGAAATCTTCATCCTGTGCAATGTTATTTCCTTCAAGTGACAGAACTTCTCCCCAAGGCAATCTTGAATGCTTGAAAATTATTTCTTCACTCTCGCGCAATGTTGCTGTGGAGAATGAATTTAACGCACCGGTCTCCCCCTTTACATCAATCTTGAAATCATCCCAAATCGGTGCTGGCTGGACAACAATAAAACTACGAATTAGATCAATTCTAACACCATCATCAACATATTCAGTGGTGCTAAAAGTTAGCGTTAACGGATGGGTCACTACTGCTTCTTGACCGTGCAGGTCGACTTCAATTTTGATTGTCTCAAAATTATTAAACGAGCCTAATAATTCATCTGCATCTATTGCCATACCAGAGGTGAGATACACTGTTGCTAGGTTACTCAGTTGTCGTTCAAATTCATCAACTTCTACTGGCTCAATAAATCTACTAACTCTTTCCGCATCACCTACAGAACCAGCGTTAAAATACCCCAATACTAGTGAAAGTTCGGGATTGTCGTCACCAATGTGGTCCATTCCCCAGCGCATCCAAAATGCCATTTCTCCACCGACTTCAATACTTGTAACTCGTGATAATTTTAATTTCCCATTTGTTGATTCTAAAACAGCATTTGCAGTAATATGAAGCGGACTCCCATCACCATTGGTTCGTAGAGGTTCATCAGGTGGGTAATAACTTCCAGTTCCTCCGCCCGTATCGAATGTTTCAATTTCATAAGTGGCCGATATCGTAAATGTCGGCCCATTAGATTGTAAAATAAAAATGACTTCGAGGTCAATGGTTTCGATTCCTCCACTGGCACCATTCCAGGTCCAAGTAATTCTTACCGCATCACCAACTCCCGTTTCGATAGGATCATCATTCAATTCAATTCCATTCACTTTTATCACTATTGATTCTGAATGGGCTAATGTATTCATTCCCCAAGGAGAGTCAATAACTAATGGCAAGTAAACATCAGAACCTTCAATTTCAGGTTCTAACAATTTCAATTCTAATATTGGAATTGTTGCTTTAAGTATCGCATCATCATCATTTGAACCCCATTTCAATTCCAATTTTGCATCGGTCGCAGGTACGCTAAATACTACTGTTCTAGCAGTTAGTTCGATTTTTATTGGATTGGAGAGGATGCCTTGATCAATTTCAATATCAAAATCTAATGTGCCAGTTCCCTGTGCTAAGAAAGAAGAGCCTGGGTTCGTAAATGCTTCACCTAACGTAGAAGCCCCTGAAGTAATTTTTACTGTGGCATTGATTTGAGCGCCTCCGGCATCACTTACTTCGTATGGAATTGAAAATTGCCAAACATCAGATGGATAAGCCCCTGTCCAAATTGAGTTCAGTGTCCATGAGCCAACCTCTTCCTCGGAAGTGACAGCATTTGCAATTGTTGCAATTTGTGAAGTTTCTGATAATTCTTGAATGAATGGAGTTAACATTCCTGATGATGAAGCTCCAATAAGGTGCAGGTCAACTTCTTCTGGTTCACAACAAACTTCCGTTTCTTCAGCACTCGCAGTAAAGGCCGGAGAAATTGCAAATGGAGCAGCTATTGAACAAAGAAATATTGTCAATATCAGAAATGGTCGTTGCAACATTGACACCACTAATACCAACGGAAGGGGCATAACACATAACCCCAACGATTGAATAATTGACAATACACCAATAATCAAGACTGATTTATTGATTCAGCGAATGCTCATAGAGCCTTTTCAAGCAATGTTCCTAACTCTTTCTCAAATAATGAAACCACAGCCTGCCCTACTTCTCCTTGTAAATCATCAGGTAATAGTCTCAAACCAAGGCGAGTCGCGGCTCTTGTTGCCTTTAATTCAGCATATACAGTTCTAGCCTTAGTGTGAAAATAATATGAAACTGCTTCTTTGACTTCCTCTTTTAACTCTGGGTCTTCATCAATGACATTCTTGATGTGGGCTTTTAATTCATCTTTTACTAAATCTCTAAACGCCTCAATCACCAAGTCTTCGGTAGACATTAGGTCTTTTACTTGGTCTCGGATGCTTCCGGTCAACAATCGTTCAATTGCCATGATTAGCCCAATGTGTTGTGAGGTTTCAACCCGCCGGTGCAAATTATTGAATCAAATTTCCAGTTGTTATGAATTCATCAAGTAGTTCTGAGGCAAACAATTTTACCATCTTTTCGTCATCAGGCCATTTTTTTGATGCCAAAAATAACTGGCTAGCAATATCTATTGACGATGAACTAATGACACAACGATGCCAAACTAATTCTTCCAATCTTGCAGTTGAAAGAGTAGAATCGGTCAATGTAGGGAGAATCAATTCACTCAAAGCTTGACTACGTTCATCGATGTTCATTTTGGGCCAACTCTTGGATAATCGTGAAAGCATTCTCTCCGCCAAATTAGTAATCATTCCACCCGCAGGATTTGCAACTTCAGGCAAACAAACAGTCCGTATTGACCCTTCATCTCTTAGATGGTCGCGAATGAAAGTATGAATTGGGTCAAATGTAGTATCAAGTGCTTCCCTTAACCAAAGCCCGCTTCCAGAAAATGGTCGCATTCTTCTCACCCTGTTACCATTAGGAGCAATTGCAGCTGCAATTGCTGAACATTGAGCGACGACATCAAGCCCACCCATTCGTTCAGTTTTTTTGGTACCCATTCTAACACCTACAGAAAGAGGCATAATGTGAATGTATTCTGTAGCAGGTATTTCATCAATAATCCAAGTATCTTCAAATGGATCAATATGAACCAATAATCCTTCACTAATTGGCTTGGGTTGTGGAACTTCATCGCGAGGAATATTCCTATGACTTGGCAATAATTTTCGTTGATACTTGATTCCATTGTCAAGGCAAGCCGCTTCAAGTTGGGAAAGGGCAAGGATTCCTTCTAGGTCAGCAGGTGCATGAATGTGGACCACTTTTGCTTCTGCAAATTTTGTCGCAATATCTGTTAGAATATTTCGCACATCTGCAAATGGGGCTGTTGTCAACAAATCATGCATCCTTGGCCCTCCACTATTCCTGCTATATGCAACTCTTCTTTAACCTGAGTGATTGACTAGCCAATTAATAATAACAGTTTCAATCATTATACCATCTAAATTATTATCCGCACCCATTTAGCAATATTTGGTGATTAATTGACGGATGCTAGGTTCTTGAAAAGTACAGTGCCAACAAGAACTGTTCTAGAGGGTGGAGGTTTTCCTGTACGGCGACCGATTCCGATGAGCGCATTGACTAGCCCATTTCTATTACTCGATGAAATGGGACCTGTGGAGTGGCCGGCGAATGGGGCAATAGGTGCACCAAACCACCCTCATAGAGGCTTTGAAACTGTTACATATTTACTGCAAGGAAGAATGAATCATGCTGATTCGGCAGGTAATTCTGGTGAATTAAACCCTGGTGATGTGCAGTGGATGACTGCTGGAAGAGGGGTGATTCATTCGGAATTACCACATCCAGATTTCAAAAGAGAGGGAGGGGTTATGCACGGCTTCCAAATATGGGTCAATTTACCTGCTGCAGATAAAATGATGCCGCCTAGATACCAAGATGTTCCTGCTGAAGAGATTCCTATTGTAACATCAGAAGATGGCTTGGTCGAAGTTAGAGTGATTGCTGGACAGAGTTTGGGTCAATCTGCAATAATAGATACTGTGATTCCAATCACATATTTACACATGACTTTGAAACCAGGTGGTAAAATTACCCAATCCATCAAAAAGGGATTGAATGGGATGATATATTGCTTCTCGGGACGACTAAATATTGAAGATAGAACTCTAAATGATGGCCAATTAGGGCTGCTGAGTGATGGAGAAGTTGTGTGTTTATCCGTTAGTGAATCTGCTGAAGAAGATGTAAACCTACTAGTATTAGCAGGTCCACAAATCAATGAGCCAATTGCACGCTATGGCCCTTTTGTAATGAATACTGAACAGGAAATAATGCAAGCGATTAATGATTATAATTCTGGCAAACTCGCCTAAGAAAGCACTAGCAAACAAATAGTTGCAGCAAATTATTGCTGAGTGATAATCACTCAACCATCAAGCGAAGTTCTTCACGCTTGTATCTCCAATCTGCAGGAAGTTTTCCTTCTGAGATGTAATAACGAGCGAGACGACGAATCTTTGCCTCTGATAGTTCCAGTGAACGCTTGTTGTGAAGGTCCTTGTGATTTCCAGAACCAAGGTGATTGATGATAGCAACTGCTTGGCGCATAAGATTCATCATGTCCTCTGGATACTTTCCACCAACATCATTGTCAGCTAATAGTTTCCCAATGCGCATTCCAATTACAAGTCGTGCGTTTGGCACAGCGTGTTGGTCACGAAGAATTGTTCCAATCTCTGCTGTTGTCTTTCCAGACTTTGCAAGATCTAAAATCAACTCAGTAACTGCTGCTTTATCAGTATTTGACCAAGCCGGTGCTTCTGAAACAAAAGGTTTGCTTGAACCGCTTTTTCCACTTCGAGATTTGTACATACGTGCCATGTAAAACTACTCCTAACGATTCGGCGACTAAACTCCCCTTCTTAACCGCTTTGTATAACGGCAGTGTGAATATTATCTATCAAACGGTGTACAGCAAAGAAATATTTTCACAATCTTTGGTGTGATTTGGCCAATCTTCCAGGAGTCCCTGGCCACTCCCACGCCGGTGCAAATGCCCTTGCTAAACCGATGACTGCTCCGTCTTGCATAACTAAAAGGTCTTGACCTGCCTTTATTGAAGGATCAAATGACTCAACGATTTGATGGAAAATATCTCCCTTCCATGACACCCCCGATTTCACATGAATTTCTGGTAACGACTTATGTTTTGCTAATCTTTTGACAACTGGTTTAGATAGTGCAAAACCTCCACGGTCAATTGACCATTGTGCTAGTTGTTCACCCTTGTCCTCTATCTTCCATCGAGGAGGTTTTCCTCTAACTTTTACACCCTCTAACCAAAGGTCGTTATTCATGTGTTTTCGAGATACGCTACAAAAGTTGTCAATGTTAATTTGTTCGGCTCGGCGACGAGATAATGAAAAGTCCTCAACTGCAGTCTTTACTGCTTCACTAAGTCTTTGCAATACCTCAAATGAACCAGCAGACTGACCTTGACGAGTATCTACTACTTCGACATCCACAAATGACAAATCAATTCCGCTATGATTGATGATTCTCTTGTATGAATGGTTATTGAGTAAAGAGGTAATCATATTTTCAATTCTTGCAATCTCATCTAGACTCCAATCCCCAGTAACTGGAACATCATAATGGGCAGCTGGCCATACTTCTTCCAAATCTCTTGGAACCAAACCAAGAGGTGATGTGACTATCACTTCATGGCAAGCACTAGTGCCAATCGCTCTGATAAATCTACCATGCGATTTTGATAATCGATATGGCTTTCTTGCACTACAAGGAAGTAAGATCAATACATCTTCCAAATTCTTTGGAGCGCGGTAATCATTACAAATGAAATTCTCCCATTCAGCAATCAGTGGGTCTGATTGAGTAGAATGCGAAAAACAATTGAACACTCTAGTACGACTAACGTGCGATGCTAATACGCCTTCCATTTCCGATACCAATTTATCATGGCGACGTAAATGTTCAACCAATTTTGGACTGTTCAAACTTTGCTTATCTGCAAGTGCTCGTAGTGTTCCTTGTTGGAGGGCAGAACGCGTTTCAGCGATTGCCTGAGTCCATTGTGAAAGTTGGGATTTCATATCACTAACCTCATTCATTGATTCAATTAGATACCTCGGACCACCTACACTGAGCAATACACCTGCAGACGATGCTTGACGAGACCTTGCCATATCGAATAAATCAACACCGAACCAAGTCAATACCGCCAAGTTATCGGGACCACCAATACCTGGCGCCCATAGTAAAGCCCCAGGAAATCTTCTCTTCAATACTGAAATCGCTTCAACTAATTTTCCCGGTTGGCCTGCCAATTGTACTGCATCGACTAAGACAACGATATCTGGGAATAATTCTAGATCTAATAGCGATTCATCGTGCTTCAATCTCTGCCAAGAAACAGGCAGGAGATTGGAAGTTCCTGCTAATTCTCCGGCATCTGCTTCATCAAGTGATGGCGGTAATACATTTCCAATAGAAACTTCATAGTTTGGTGAAATTTGTGCAAATTCTGGTGGTGATAATGGAAGCCTTGAACTGAGTGTTAGAATCGCTGGAATATCTCCACTTCTAGATGATTTGAAAGGGGCAATGTTTGCGTCAACATCTCCATCTCCATCTAACAATACTAAGGCTGGCGTGTGAGCAGTTGGTGTTTTTCGGTCCCCCAGCCCCCAACTCCTTGCAAAACGGTCGCGGGTCAAAACGACCCTTCCCAATCCTTCCGCCATACCTTGTGCTGATGGCAAGGCTTCTTGAAGCATTTGAAGAGACTCAAAGAGATGGTTTGAAAGTCCTCTTGCTCTACGAGGCATCATGGACAGCAGAGGTGGTGTGGTGCAGGAGGGCATGACAAAACCAAGTATTACCGTTCTATTCCTTATCGGTTTGATGGTCTTATCATCAATTCCAATTGTTGATGCCCAACAAAATAGTACCGTTTCAGTTGTTGATGGAAGAATCATCGGATTCATTTCTATTCCCGATGTTATTCATCAAGAAAACACCACAGTAGAAACTGGAGATTGGCTAAGTGTTACTGTCAATTGTGGGCAATGTACTGCCACAATATCTATCGCAGAACAGAATATTAGCACAACTGAAACTGCTGTTATTCAAGTAAATAATGCAGGGATTGCAACATTAGAAATTTCTTCACCAATTACCGAGATGATTAGATATACATTCACTAATGCAATATCAGAAAATTATCCAACAATTAGACCTGCACCATCGGAGTCTACAATATTCGATACAGGAGGGGTTTGTCAATCTCAATTCTCTTGCATTGAAGCGGATAGAGGACACCTAGCTGCAATATCTTTGGGTCAATTAAATGGTGATGCTTTTATTTCTGGCATCCTTGACAATGACAAATCAGAATATGTGGCCATTGAAATGGAAGAGGGAGATAGTTTAGAGATTGCTTTGATGCACTCGTCTGCAGACCTCGAAATATCTGCCTACTTCCAAAATTCAACCCATGAGGTAGAATATCAATCATCAATTTCCACCACTGTCACATTTGAACCATCGCTCACGCCAGAGCCTGTGTATTGGGTTGCCGATGAGGATGGACGAATTATTCTAAAAGTTGACAGCGATTCACAGAATACTGCATGGGTAGTCGCTCGTACAGTTCACAAAGCAAAGTCTATGACAGATACTGACTGTTATTCACTTACATATGGTGCTTGTATTACCGGTCACTCGATAACATCCACAACAATAGATTGGAACTATACAGATGAATTAATTTTGGTCCCACAGCAATATAATGTGACCGTTCAGTTAACTCAGATTGTTGATGGAACGATGGTAGCAATGGATTCTATTCAAATTGAAGCAGATAGAGCGCAGTCAATTTTCGCATATCCAAATGCCAGTGCTGCAATAATTACTGTTGAAGCACCGGTCTTCTGGCTCGACATGTATCTGTCTGATTATTCTGATTTTTCTTCTGGCATTGAGGCACCATCACTGTTACCTTTGTATTCTCATTCAGACAATTCATCATATCCTACATTACCTATTGATGAGTTACTCCATTATGCCGAACTTACCCTAAGCGTTCATGATATCTCCGATGTCTTCAAAATTGAAATTGATGCTTGGGAAGATTCTCTGCACCTAATACAGATTACAGTTGAAGGAGACATACAGACTTTGAATATTGAAATGTGGGATATGGACCAGGAGTCTTGGGCTGAAAATAATTTCATTGAAACAAATTATTCCAATGGTAAATTACAAACAGCCCTACAGGTCGGCAGAGGTACCCATTTTGTCCGTGTTTCATTGGTTGATGGTGAGCAATATTTGGATTCACAGAATAGCACATGGGGACAAATGGATGATTCAATTTCTTATCAATTATCAACTCAATATACATTAATTGATGAGGGCGAACAACCTTGGTTCCCTCCAAGTGACAAGGCTGTATGGTCTGGTGGAGTAATGAGATGGATACTAGGCTCTTTATTCCTAATTCCAGTATTATTACTAGCATTAGATCTTAGAAAGAAGAAGAAATTTGCTCAAATAATGGCTAGCAAAAAGGAAAGATTAGATTGGTTTAAACAACGTTTGGATGATGGTACCTCGGATGTCAAAACCTCTCGTTCAGAGTTGATTGCAGCATTGATTGCAATAGCGACACTGGACTGGGAAACGGCCTTAGAAACATGGGGCCAACCTGTTGCCCAACATAGAACTGAAAATGTTGCTATTGCGGCTTGGGTTGTGGATGACAGATTGGTAAAGGTGAAGAGAAGTTGGCCATTGATTATTGGAATCCATGTTCTTGAAGGTAATTGGGAATTAGCTGCTTTGCGCTTTGATGCTCCACAAGGACAACCTTGGAAAGTTGTTAATGTAGAACCAAGATTTTTGTATAACGGAGAAGAGGTTTTCGTTGATACTATCAATGAAGGAAGTAGAACTTTCCTTGCTGTTGAAATAGATGGTGATTCGGACTGTGTTGATATTGAACTAAATGGAAAAATGAACACAATTCCAATGGCTGCAAGAATTTCAACTACAATTTGGCGAAATGCTGGACAAGAGCAAGAATGATTGTGTGCTTGTTCACAAGGGGAACCCTTGTACACGCATGCGTATCTAACCGTACCCACTCATGAGATGTCTGTTGGATGGGTAATCGGATGAACC
>ENA-UZWR01000490-UZWR01000490.1-metagenome-genome-assembly--contig:-Day-1-25m-contig-490_pt2 | contig 32290 bp, 33 predicted proteins | sample MGYA00260337_ERZ794897 | MGnify/ENA metagenome assembly ERZ794897 | reverse complement strand
CAATTGTATGTTCTTGTGCTATTGTAAAATATTGCTGTTTTAGGGTTTCCTTTACGATATCACGAGGTATTAATTTATCGTTTTTTACAAACATATGAGGAAGAAAACTTCGAGGAGATTCTACTCCATTAATATCTACTAAATTATCTTCTGAAATTTTGAAAGTAGCATCATCTGTTATTAAATCGGTAAAGTAATCAAAATTATCTATATAAACTTTCATGATAAATTTTTTAAAATTTTTCTAAATGAATCATAATTTACATCAATAACTGGTAATAATTTATTAAGATGTTTTTTTGATATTAGTATATTATGTTTACTGATACCTGTATGATTTAAGTCTTCTAAAATTAATTTTGTTAAAAGCTTTTGATATCTTTTATTAATTTTAAAAAAGTTGCAATTAAAAGCTACTTGATTCCATAGTAATTTATAAAAAACAGTATGTGGGTGTCCATCTAACGTTGTAACAACTTCATGGGAGGAAATTTCCTTTTCTTCTAAAACATTATTCACATGACCTCCCGATAACATACATCCATGACCGAATGTATCAATAGCCCATTCATCAATACCACCCCTTTCAAATTTTTCATTTTTATAAAACCAAATATTTTTAAAATCTATTTGATTAATTTTATTTTGTGAGGATTTGTAAACATTTTCAATATTTGTAGTTGAATTAGCAATTGGACCATATTCTAAATTTTTGTATAATACATCAGTAGAATCACTTGTTAACATAAACCTATAATTATAATTATCATGAATATGGTATAATATATTTGAATCTGAACTTCGTTTCCATCCACTAAGAGACTCCTGCATAAAAGCAAAATTATATTTTATATCATGTAACTTACAAAGATTTTGAGTTCTAATAATATTATTTAAATAATTATTTATCTTTGTTTCATCTGACATCGCTTGTTCTATTTTTACTGCAACTTCGCTCCACTTCTTACCTTTTTCTGTATAGAATGTTTCATCTGATGTATGTCCTGCAGTTAAATAAAATCTTTCATTTATTTTTCCTATATTACCATTTGCAGCTTTAATTCCTATCTCGTTTTTATATTCAATTAAATCTTTTTCATATTTAAATTGTTGAGATACAACACCGTTTTTTAAATGGACTGGGTCTTTTATTCCAAATCCACTTTGTAATCTCTCCTTTTCAATATTAAGGTCAACATCTTCCATTTTTAACCAATCAAATACATCCATAGAAACTCTGTCCCATTGTGTCCATTCACAAAATACAAAAATATTTTCACTTGGTATGTTTTTTTTAATTAAAAAACTTAAAGCAGTTTCAGTTGTATCCGCAATCCAATCAGATGATTGACTAGATAATGAAAAATCCCATATAATAACATCATCTCCTATCAATTCAAAATGAGGAGTTTGTTTATTTTCGGAATTAGGTCTATTATCAATTAATAATTTTTTTTTCAACAAGTTATCATTCTCATTATCAGTACCACCATTCCAAATGCTTATAGATTCAGGCATTACACCATAACTACAACCACTTGTAACTATATGTTTAAATTTAGTTAAGTTCATTTATAAAATAATTTATTTTCTATTTTCGTTAATTTTATTTACAACTGATTTTGCAATTATTTTATGACACTCTAAGGAAGGGTGTTCATCATCACCAGATGGATGCAAACGATTTCTACTATCTTTTGAAATTACCAATTCAGGATAATACAATTGTAAATCTTGAATACAATTATATTCAATAGTACAATTATCAGCATTGTTATCATGGTGTATTTTAACAAGTCGTTTAGATAACCAATCATCACTTAAAATTTTTTCAAGATATTCATCAGTCCAACATACTATTAAAGTTTGTATATTGTACTTTTCTTCTAGTTCTTTTAATTTGTTTTTTATTCGATTACACATTTCATCTATTAATATTTTTTCAAAATCTTCAATTGAATAATTATTATCTATTAACCAATTAATAAAAACATCAAAGTTTTTAGTTTCTTCTAAAATAATTGGATATTGCAATTCTATTCCATTTTCATCAGTTTTTTGAAGTTTTTCTATTCTATCAAAATTTCTTTTACTAGGTTCTGAAAATACTCGGTAATCCTCTCCTTTATAATTAAAATAAAAACTGCTTCTGTATAATTGTGTTGTTTGAAATACACAAAGTTTTACATCATCCCATGCTACATTCTGAGTTAGGAGAGTTTCTTTGGATACATGGTTTTCTTTTACTTGATTGATAAATCTTATACTTTCATCATCAGTTCCTCCATTGTTTCTTTTTACAATCTCTCTTGCCTTAAAAGTTTGTGCAACACGATGTGGCCACCTATTACCTTCTAAAAATCTTATTCCAGCATCAGGTACTCCCGCTCCATCTATATATTCGGTAACTGTGGGTACTTTGTGCTTAGTAGTACAATAACTCCAAAGTCCTTGTCCCCAAGTAAACGAACAACCAGTAAAAATAAAATCTCCACCCATAATTAAAATACTACCCACTTACCTGTTCCGTAATGTGGATATTTTGATTCATACTTATAATACATTACATCTTCTGGCAATTCTCTCTGAATACCATTCCAAGTATCTAATGTTGGTGTGTTTGTACTTACACCATTATCCTCTACAATAAAATGAAGAGGTAAATCATAATTTCTTGCATATTTGTGAACTTCATAAAAGATTCCACTTTCAAATGACATATCTCCTACAAAAACCCAAACCTTATCATCACTACCTTTTAGTTTGAGTGATTTTGCAACTCCCAATGCTATTGGTAAAGTACCAGTTACAATTGCAGATGCATAAAAATTAGATTCTTTATCTACAATGGTAATTGATTTACCATCAAGTATTTTTTGTTTTAGTTTTGATTCTTCTACACCATGTAAAAGTGCATGATAATGAGACCTCCAAGTTGAGAATACCCAATCTGTTGGAGATATTTTTTTGAACACTTCTATAAGTTGTTCTTCGTTTCCATTTGATAAATGAATAGGACCTGTAATTTCTCCAGCTTCCCAATGTGAAATTATATCATCTTCAAATTTGATTAATTCTTCTTTTGAGTAATTTCCTGATTCCCATCTATCTTCGTGGTAATCTAAGTTTTTGATTTCTGTTTTCATTTTTTTATTTGTTTGGTTTATCTCTTTTAGATAATATTGGATTATCGGTTGGCCAATCTATATTAAATCTTTTATCATTCCAAAAAACAGTTCCTTGTTTATCATCATCATAATACTCACCAGGATACGCAAGTTTATATTGGAAAATAGAATTATCTTCCATAACATAATGACCATTTGCAAACATTGGTGGAATTAAAACTTGAGTACCTGTTTCAGGTCCTATAATAAAAGATTCCCACTTACCATAGTTTGGTTGTTTTTCTCTTAAATCCAATACTACAAGATATAGTTTACCATGAGGACATGAAATCAATTTCCATGTTTTATCATCGTAGTGTAATCCTCGTAATACATTTATTTTTGATTTAGAATATCTATCGTGATTAAATTTTAATCCATTATTTCTATCACCAGCTGGTAATAGTTTATCATAATAATCAGAATGATATGTAGTTGTAATCATTCCTCTATATTCATGATATATAGATGGTTGAACAATTTTTACTTGTGGTAAAACTGAACCATTATAGAAGTGAAAATCATCCCAACTTCTTTCTTTGTAAAATATACTTCTATTTTTCATAGTTTATTTTTTTTAAATTATCGTAAATTTCATCACGAGTTAAGAAACTTACTGCTTTCTTCTGTATTGCCATTTCGCTTATTTTATTAGCATATTCTATTGAATCTTCAATATCATCACTAATAATATATTTTGAAACCAAAGAGGCTAAAAATGTATCTCCAGCTCCTGATAAATCTTTTACTGGTACTTCTTTGTTTGGATAAGTTTTTCCATTATAATCACATCCATTTGGTCCTCGTGTAATGATAAGTTTTTTATCTATCCATTTATTTTTATTTATAAAATTTAGATTTTTTCGATATTCTTTGTAATTTACTTTTATATAATCTAAATCATGTATCCAATCTCCAAATTGTTTTTTTGTGTCAATAAATGTTAAAAGATTATTTGATTTTTGTTTATAGTAATCGATAATTTCTGTAATATTTTTTTCTGAAAGAAATCCTTTATCATAATCTGAAAATATTATTACGTCATATTTTTTATTAGGTAAATTATCAAAATTAATTTTTTCTATATTTTCATCTCCCACATCAACTCTTAATAAAATATAATTTGTAGAATTATCAACATATCTTGTTTTTGTAACAACAGAATTGTTTGTAACAAAATCTATGTTACCATATAGTTCTTCAAATTGCTTATTAACATTACCCGCCATTCCTATGTTTACGGATTCCGTTGTTGGATTTATAATAGGTATTGGTGCTTCAGGAGATAATCTATCAATATTTCCATATATAAATTTATCTTTACAACTTTCTCCTATTAGTAATACGTTCATTATACCTGCGTTAAAATGGGAATTATAATATCTGAGTTTTGATATAAATTCTGGTTTAATAAATTTGGGATTCTTATCATTTTTTTGCAATGGTGTTTCATTTAAATAAGAATAAGGACTAACTGCACTTGGTCTTAGTAACCCATATGTAATTCCTTTTGCTGGTGTTATATCATCTAATCTGTTTGCAAAATTATTATTTAAATAATTAGCCAATTCAATATGTACATCATCTATTTTATTTGGAACATTTTTTAAAAAATCTAAAACAATATTTCCATATCCAAAGAAAAATATATCATGTGCAGTAGTTTTAGTAACTTTTGATATTGTATATAAGGTATTTTCTTTAGATTTACTAAAAAGGTTATCATGTATAAAAAAATAGGTATCTGGTCTTACTAAAAAAACACAATCATATTGTTTTTCACTAGCCATAACCATATCATACAACTTCTTCCAATGATAGACCATTTTATTAGTATCGTGGTTTTCTGTATAATGTAAACTATCTGCATTTGTCATTTCTAATGTTACATTTGGTAAAGTACTTTTTATAAAATCCTCATCAGGTGTATTTTCCCACAATGGTATATCCAAATGTCTAGGTAGTGTTGAAGAATTTCCCAAACTTGTATCCCAAGTAGACATATAGTAATCTACATCATCTAAAAATCTACAATTCCAAGTTTTCACTGCAGTTTCAAATGTTCTATATTCTCCAAATATTAATATTGCAACCTTCATTTTATTTGTCTTTCTAAGTCTAAATGAGTATTTCTCATAAAATTAGTAAAAAATTTTAAATAATTATCATCTTTATTTTTACATTTTCCATTTTCTGAAAAATAATCTTCGAATAAAGAATTCATATTTGCTCTTAAATGTATTGAACTAAATCCTTCCCAAACATCATGTTTGAAGTTATCTAAAATGTAATCTGCAATTTCATAATGAGAATCTACAACCTCGTTTGGTAAGTTTTTTAGAAAATCACCAATTACTTTAGAAGAACCAAAATAAGTATGGTCTTGAATAAAGTTTCCTGTTTCTGTAACTTTAGCAATTTCATTTACATAAATGGTTTCCTTATCATATTCATTTATGAATTTTTCAAAATCATGAATATAAAAAGTAGAATCTAATCTTGATATTGCAACAATATCATAGTTATCAATTTTATTTAATACTTTTTTATATAAGTATCTAAAATCACGAATGTTTAAATTTATATCTTTATTGGGATTATCTTTTGTATATTCATCCAATGGCTCTATGCAAAGTTCACAATCACCAAATAGATTTTTTACATCACTATCACTTATAACTTTATTTATATATAAATTATCTTTAACAACTTTTTGATTACTTTGGTTTTGTGTACGAACTACAACATCAACATCATTGTTTAATATGTTCCATGTTTTTGTTGCTATATCAGCACCTCGATATTCCCCATAAACTAACAGTAAACATTTCATTTCCAACTTATTTTCCAATCATTAAATTCATCAGCAATACAATCTATCTTGTAATCTTTTCTACCACCATCTAATTCTTGTATTTTGTTTTTGGCAGTATTTCTGATTCCATTTAATCCATGTGTTAACATTAATTTATTTCCAACATCATCACCGTTTCTGGCATTATCTTCATTATACCAAATATGAGTATTCATCTGAGATAATACTATTATTGCTCTAATAAACTCTCCATCTACTTTTGGTTTATCATTAAGGATATCATTAATATCGTGAACAATTTCTGATATTTCTTTTGCGTATTCTTCTTTATGTTGTGGGATTTTAACTTCCTTTAACTGAACGATTGATAATCTATCAATCAATTCTCCTAATGTTGGTAAATATTTTCTAGCCATTTATTCTATATGTGTTAAACTTTTCCAAAAGATTTTATCTTTATTAGAATTTTTTATATTTGCAATAATTTTTTTATTTTTTTCAAATCTATCTTTGTTGTTTTTAAAAAAATCTATTATTTTATTTTCTATTTCAGTTAATCTTAAAATTTCTTCTGTGATTGCTTTGAATCTTAATTGATGATTTTGAATAGAATCATAATCATGATTTATAATATCATCAAAGAAATCTAACCCCCATATATTTTTCATAGTTTGTATATGATTAGGAGGTGCAATTATAATTGGAATTTGATGAAAGAAAAATGGTACAATTGATTTTTCTGTAATATGTATTGTATTTTTTTCGTTCCATTTAGATTCTGTAACAATGTTTATATATGTGTGTTTAAATAAATTTTGTTTCATAGCTACTTCATGCAATGCAGTAGAATATGTTTGTTTTCCTGTTTTATTATTAGTATTATGAATTTCGAATTCACTTTTTAATGAGATTTTATTCTTAATACTTTTAGATGCTATTTCATGCCATTCCTTTGTTGTTTCAAATTTATTATCCAAAACATCTAAAAACATATATTCATTGTTCCAATCAAATGATTGATGTTCTAACAAACTTAAATCCACCGTATCTATTAAATTTTCTTTATTAAAAAAAGTATATATTCCCAATCGATGAGATTTTAGCATATTATTATAACATTGAAATAATTTATCTCTACTATCAGTAAAAGTATAATCTGTGTTTGAATCTATCACATTACTTATTTTTGATAAAAGAATTTTATTTGTATTTACATTAATTTCACTATTGTATTCTTTTTTATTTTTACTAAGTAACTCATTGCCTGTTGATAAATAAAGATGTTTTTGATTTATGTTTAAATAATCCATATAATCAGAAAATATTTCTACTGTATCAGGATTATCACATTCATCTGTTGAAAAGATAAAAAAGGAGATTTTAAAACCAGAATGATACTTATCAATTATTGATTTGGGTATCTCTATTTGACCATTTTTATTTGTTGGCCAATCAGGATTCTTTTGTTTTGTTACACTATTTAAACAATGAGATGGGTATCCACGAACACCGATAACAAAAATGTAACTTAATTCTTTATTAGTAATATTACAATCGTGTATCTGAATCTCTTCTTTGTCAAAAAAAGAATCAATCAATTCTAAAGAGTCTTCCCATGCTTCTCCAGATACTTTTTCATCTATTATAAAATTGTATTTCATTACACTAGTTTGTATATCTATATATATTTAAAACTTTAAAATAGTATCAACGACATGGTTATCTTTTTGTTTTTTAGAATCTGCAATCTTTTTTATGTTTGTTAAAAATCTATCTTTATTGTTTTTGTAAAAATCTATTATTTCATTTTCTAATTTACTCAATCGTAAACACTCTTCAATAATCATTTTTAATCTTTTTGTATTATCCAATTCTTTATCATAATCATGATTAATAAAATCATCAAATAAATCTAAACTATAATCATCTCTTAAAGTTTTAACATGATTGTGAGATGCAACAAATATAGGTAAAATTCCTAAATGAAATGGTTTATAAGATTTTTCTGTTATATGAATAGCATTATGCCAATATACTGATTCGGTTACTATGTTTATGTAAGAGTTTTTATAATCATCAGTATTAACTTCTCCTGCAAAATTGTGATTAGTTTCTATTAAATTTTCAACATTTTTAAAACCATCACTATGTATTTCAAAATCACTTACTTTAGGTTTTTGCAATCTATTATAATTTATTTTTAGATAATTTTCTAAGTCTTTAAAATCTTTTATTCTAAAATCTTTTAATCCATTAAAATCTTTATCAACTTGTGGTTTTTTTAAAAAAGAATAATTTGTATTATCTAAAAGTCCGTACATATCTAATAAAGAAATTATAAGAAATCTATGTTCCTTTCCTTCTTTATTATTGCACAAAAACATTTTGTTTCTTTTTTCTTCATTCCACGCTGATGTGAATATTTTTGAGTCTACTAAACTAACTTCATTATTCCATAGAAAGTTTGTTTTCAATGTCTTTACATATGGTGTATGGTTTAAATTTTTTAAATTAGAATCATTGTTAATAAAAATAATTTTTTCATGACCATCATCAAATAAATTGAATAACGTTTTTACCTCCTCATGTTTATAGCTTTCATGTACATCTAAAAGTACCAATCTAAAGTTATCTTCCTTTAGCAACTCTTTTATTTTTTTTAAAAAATTACTATCAATAGAATATTGTTTTACAATATCTTTCACTTTGATATATGATAATAGACCAATAAAATAAAATTTTTCATCTGGATTAAAGATGATATCATCTGATAATCTTAAATTAAATTTCAAATCATCTGTATATAACGCTTGAAAGTGTTCTAATGCAGTATTTTCACCATCAATAAATGTTGAATTGCCAGAGTATCGTGTATCATTAAAGAGTTCAACTTGTAATTGATATAAATCTTCTACTATATTCATTATCTATTTAAAAATTTTCTACCACCTTTAACTTGGTCTCTCCAATACTCTAAAAGGTCATTCATAGTTTCTTCGAATGTATATTTTGGTTTCCAACCTGTGTGTTTTCTGAATTTTTCTGTATTTGGTACTTGTAAATCAGCATCAATAGGTCTTAATCTATCAGTATCTACTTCAATTGTAATATCATCTCGTGTAGATTGTGAAATTAAGTAGTTTAACATATCTCCAATCTTACAAGTGTACTCTCCACCAATATTATAGTACTCACCACCAATTGGATTTTTAGTTACCAATAAATAATAAGCTTCTACTGCATCTCTAACATCTGCATAAGTTCTAAGTGAATCTAAGTTACCAACATATATTGTAGGTTCTTGTAATCCACCCTCAATCATTGCAATTTGTTTTGCAAAAGTTGATTCTGAAAACACATCTCCTCTCCTTGGTCCTGTATGTGTAAACATTCTTGTTGTCATTACTTTCATTCCAAATGCTTCTGCATAATATCTACCCAATAGGTCTGTTCCTACTTTTGAAATTGCATATGGGGATGCTGGATGTATTGAACACTCCTCATCTATTGGTAATTTATCTTTTGGTACTCTACCAAATATTTCAGATGATGCACATATATGAACTACAACATCATCTTCTGCATAATCTCTTACAGATTCTAAAAGATTGGCAGTTCCAATAATATTTGTTTGTAAAGTTTCAAGTGGTGCTCTAAATGATGTTTTTGGATACGATTGAGCAGCTAAATGAAATACATAGTCAGGTTCAGCCTGTTGTACGGCTGATTGTACTGATGGTAAATCATTTAAATCACCATTGATAAGAAATATTCTATCTTTTTTATTAATTCTATCAAAGTGGTGTTCTAAATTATCTAATCTATCATTCCATCGTATAAATCCATAGATATTCCAATTGGTATTCTCAATAAGGTAATCTACCAAATGAGAACCAACCATTCCTGTTATTCCTGTTATTAATGCGTTCATTGTTATTTAAATTTATCAATTAAATAGTTAAAAAATGTTTTCTCAAATTTATAATCCCAATGAAAATCACCCTCGAACCCTGCTTTTCCATTTGTTTCTTTATATAAATCTGCACGAGTACTCCATCCTATCTTTTCGGTAATATCTTTTTTATATTCTATTACATTTGTCTTATTCTTCATATCATCCCATGAAAATAGATATTTTTTACTTGGTGTAATATTATATAAAGATTCAATCACTTCATTATAATTTAGTTCGATAGAATCATTATCTAAATACACAGTTTCAAAGAATCTTATTCTTTCATCTAATTCTTTTTTTGATATTGGTTGTTTATTTAAATAGAATATATTTTTGTTTACGTTATACTTTCTAAGATATGATATAAATCTATTTGTTACTTGTCCTCCACTCCATTTTACGGTTTCATACTCTTCTTTTTCCCATGGAATTCTAAATCTAAAAAAAGGAGGAATGCATATTACTACAATATCATCAGATGTTAGAGTTGGTAATATTTTTATCCAATTATCAATTATAGTTTGTGCATCTCTACCTCCATCTGAATCTAGGATTATCTCATGAGTATCTTTGTAAGAATCCGCTAATTCACTAAACCAAGAATAAAATTTTCCTTCTTGTTTACCAGGATAAGGATAGTTTCGAGCCATACAAAAACTATCTCCACTTATATACAGTTTATTTTTCATTTTTAAACCAATCAATTGTTTCTGATATACCTTCTTCAAATGAATAACTTGGTTTAAATCCAAGATTATTGATTTTTTCTGTACTCACCATTCTAAAAGGTATAGTTGTTGGTTTAGAATTATCCCAAACTATTTCTGGTGAAAGACCAGATACCTTTTGAATCGTATTTACGATATCTCCTACTGTGATTGGAGCTCCATATCCAACATTATACGGTTCCATTGGGTTACCATGTTCAATAATTGTTAATGCTCCCTTAATTACATCCTTAACATACAAGAAATCCCTCACAACATCAGGTGAACCCCAAGCGGTGAATGGATTTTCACCTCCTAACATACGATTTATGATTGCAGGTATCACATGACAAGTTTTTACGTTAAAATTATCATTAGGTCCGAAGATTGCTGAACCTCTACCTAAGAATACCTTCAAATCAGAGAAGTTAGTAGTATGTTCCATTAATTTTTCCCTATATCTTCTCATCCAACCATAACCAAAGTACGCAATGTAAGGTTCTTCTTCCCAAAATTCATCTTCCTTCACAGGATATCGTCTATCTGGATAACCAGTCGATGAGTTGAGGTCAAAAAAGGAATCTACCTCATTTGAAACACACGCTTCAAGTACATTTCCAAGTAAAGTTATGTTTCCTAATGAACCTTGTATATCAGTTCGTACTGAACCAGGATGCAAAACATGACCAGCACAATGAATAACTAAATCTGCACCATTTGTGAGTTTGATTGCATCATCAAGGTTGTTTAAATCGATGTTTTCTAGTATTGTTATATCTTTTTGTATTTCTTCACTAACTTGTAGTGGTGAATTGTAGGTGTGAGTAGTAATATTCGCACCTAACTTGTTTAATTCTGTGATGAAGTGTGTTGCGAGGAAACCTGCACCTCCTGTAACTACAACTTCTTTGTTATTAAAGTAACTCATTTAGTATTTTTTTTAATTTATTTGGTTCTACTTTTGGTTGATGTAATCCTAATGGATTTTCATAGTAAATATCTTCAACCGAAAACTTTTTTGCAACATCATAAGGTGCAATATCTTCATCTTTAAGGTATTTACAAAAATATATATCTTCCATAGTGATTTCATCATCATTATATTTATCTGTAATCTCTATCATTCTTGATTTCTTACGAAATGATAATCCACCATTACCAACAATCTTACCTTCTCTATATCTAATCCATGGTGCACCTATATAATTATATGAAATAAAATTGTCTATTCCAAATCTTCTTAAAATTGTATCTGTTTGAAATATTAAAACATTTTCAGTTGGAATGGATTTCCAAAACTTAGTAGTTTTTAACATATCATTATACATACTACCATTTAAATCATCAACTTCTAAGTTTTCTATCTGTACATTGTTCCAATTTTGTGTAAAATCTTTAACAAGTTGTTCATTTTTGTTTCCATGATAAATTTTCAATCCCCATTTTATATCAGAACTACTTTCATTTAGATAAAACATTACATTTTTACATATAATTTCCAAATCTTCGTGATTTCTTGGCTCAACAATAACAGCACAATAATCACTATCATCAAAAATTATTGGAACATAGTTTTTTAATTTTTTCTTATATTTTAAAAGAAAATCATTCCATACTTGTTTTTGAATATCAGTTTGTATTGGCATTTATATTTTATTTTTTATTTGTTTATACATATATTCACCAATTAATTTATATCCTTGTAAATTTGGATGATAATCTCCTTCATAATAATTTTCTACATCGTTCCAAACCATTTTACTACCATATTCCCAAACATCTTTTTTATTTACCATTTCTTCAAATTGAAGCTGATATGATAATGTTCCTTTTGGGTTTATATAATAGTTTGGAAAATTAAAATTATCATTCTCTATAAATGGATAAAATCCATTAAAGTAAAATTTTTTATATCCATCTAAAATTGTTTCAAATTTTTTAAATAATTCTTCTGGTGTATATTTGTTATGTTGCTTATATCTATGTGGGTACGAAAAAACTATAATTATTAAATCATCTTTATTGATAAATTTTAAGTTTTCTTTTACTGAATTAAAAATGTATTCATTTCCAAAACCACATACCCCAAGGTTAATATACGAAATATTTAGCAAATTTCCAAGCCATTTTGGAAAAGAATTTTGTTCTCTTAGTTTTTCTATGAATTTTGGTGGTGTTGGATTTTCTTTATACTCTTTTTCAGTTTCAACTCCATGTCCTGCTGTCCAACTATCTCCAAATGCTATTAATCTAGTTAAATCGTGTGTTTCCATAATGGATTACTTTTACTTTATCTGATTTAAAACTTCTCCATGGGTCTAATACAATTGAACCCTTTGGAAAATTATAATCGTGGTCTTTACCCATATGTGCTAAAAGATATATAGCTTTATATGGATGTGGTTGGTCAAACTCTGGTACAATACCTTGTTCTTTTATATAATGTGCAGTTAATATTGAAGATGAACCATCTAAATAATGTACATTAGGTTTATATGATTGACCTAATATAATGATTGGTAACTCATTTTCTTTTGATAGTTCAACTAACTTATTTGCCAAATTTTTTGCTTGAACTTCTCTTGCTCTCATAATTGCATCGAACAAATCATATCCTAAACCAAGTTCCTCTGCCATATATCTTAATGCAATATTATCTCTTGGATGACAACCACCACCATCTCCCATTCCAGCCTTCATATAGGTTTTTCCAGTAATACGATAGGTACTTCTTTCCAATGCTTGTGTTACTACATCTACATTCATATTACCACTTCTCTCTGCAACATCTTGCATCATGTTAACCAATGCAACCTTTGTAGATATAAATGTATTATAAAATATTTTGATTGCTTCTGCTTCATCCCAAGTACCAACCTCATAACGAGTTCCATCAACAATAAATGTTCTGTAAAAATCTAGTAGTAATTCTGCATCTCCTGTAAGAGAGCCATCTTTAGTACCAATAATTACCATTTCAGGATTAACCATATCCCATTTTACAGTACCCATAGCAATTAAGTAAGGATTATAAATAAATCTTGTATTAGATAATCTATCTATAAACTCTCTTCTAATTGTACCAGGTAAAACTGTTGAAATAAGAACTACTAATTGTTCTTTGTTTGTGTGTTTGTTTACTTCATCTAATACTGAGTTAACAATTGAGTAATTAAAATCTTTATTTGGTAAATGTGATGTTGGATATCTACCATCATAATCTGGATGATGTGGTGTTGGAACTGCAATAAAGATAAGTTCTCTATTTTTACAAACTTCTTCAATACTAGAAACCATTTCAAAGTTTTCTGGTTCAACTGTGTTTATATCATAGCCTAAAACATGGTGTTTTTCTGCCATAACTTCTGCTGCTTCTTTTCCGAGTTTACCAACTCCTATAAAACCTATATTCATACTTTTAATTTATTTGTGTTATATTATACTTTTCTTTGTTAATTTATCTAAAATTTTTTTTCCTAATTTCTCATGACCTTCTGTATTCATGTGAGTTAAATCTAATTTTCCATCTTTATTGGTTATTGGATTTTCACTATGAATAGTAGAACTTTCTATTTCATTAAAGTAAGAATCATTTTTTTGATATGAATTGTAATTTATGTTTCTTATAAATACAAGAGGAATATTATTATGTTTACAATATTCTTTAATAGTAAAATTATAATTATTATACAATTCATGTGACCATTTTTCTGAAACAAAGTTTTTTTCGGTCAATTTCATGTATTTTTCTACTTCAGGAAACTCTTCATGCCATTTGTGTGATTCTAGTTTAAACTTAAACAAAGTATCACCATTATGCATTACAACATCATCACTACCATATGTTTTCGAATATGAATTTTGATTTCTACTTGGAGGAATTTCATCTGTCCAATATGAAGTAGGTATACCCGATAAAATTTCTTTTCGTGTTAATTCAGTCCATTGGATTGTAACCAAAGTGTTCTCATTTAAAAGTCCTTTTCTTGCATAATCAAAAAACACTCTCCACATTCTATGATTACTCCCACCACCTACACCATGATGTAAATATTTAGCGTTTAATGGTTTCGCTACTACTTCACCATATACAGTTTCAGCATCATACATATAATCACTAAATGAACACCCAAATGTTATTACAGTATTTATTTTACTAATATCTATGTTTTGCTTATTTAACATATTTTTTTAATACTTCATTTATATTGTTGCCTAAAACCAATTTAATAATTTTTTGTGTACCAAGTGGTAGAATATTTTTTGTATTTTCTGCCATTACCTTCTTATTGTGAACCAAAATATCTTTCATTGATTCAAACCAAGTTAATTTATCTTCAATAGATTCTATTTCTTTTAATGTTGATAAAATTCTATTAAATCGTTCTTCATCATTTAACTCATCATATGATTCATCAAAGAAATCACCAAATGTTTTATATCCTAATTTTTTTAATTCTACTAATGTTTTTTTATTACCCAAAACAATAAATGGCTGAGATTGTGCAATTGATTTAAATATTTTTTCACTAATAAAAACAGTATTTTGATAATCATCATACTGAGCTTCACTAATTACAGCCAACCAAGTATTTAAAGAAATATCTACATTAAACCTAGTTACATAATAGTTAGTATCCATTTCTTCATTACCAACTCCATCAATAGTTGATGGTAGTGTATGTTTTATTTTTTCAAATGTTTCTGAAGATACATCATCAAATAGTGGTGAATGATACGGTGGATTAAATTTGTTCATACTAACCAATCCTTTATCTAACATATCATTTAAATAAAGTAAACAGTACCAAATTACTCTATGAGCTCGTGGTTTTTTGTTTAAACTTGAATATAATTTAATTTTATTTAAATTATTTTTTTTATAACTTACCTGCTCATCAAATGTTGGAGGTAGTTTATTATCGTTAACTTCATCTGGTAGATTTTTGCTATTACAATACGAATCAAACTCAAAATGAGAATAACCAACTACCAATATTTTTTCAGAATATCTCTCTTTGTTTAAATTAAACCAATTTTCGTAACATTCTTCTACTATCGAATTACCAGTAACAAAAATTATCTGTGTTGGTGATATTCCTCTTTTATCACACTCATGGTGAAAAAAATCAAAAATCCAATCATCGTGATATCCTTCAAGTGAACTATCAATTAGTAGAAATGCGTTTTTTGATATTAAATCATTTAGATAGTTTTCAGATATGTATTCAAATAAACTTGGGTAATTTTCATGTTCTGATAATTCACCACCTGCCCAATTGTGTGGGTCATTATTTACTCCCACTGGTATTATGTATTTTTTTAAATCTTTTGAATATTCTACTTTATTAAAAAGTTCTTTAAAATCAGGATTCCAAAAATCAAACCATGTAATCGCAGGACCATTACAATGAGATATATTTAAACATCTATTCATAAGAGGTGATGATGTAAATCTCCAAGAATTATGGTGATTTTTTGGCCAACTACTGTTTAGGTTTGTATCTTCCTCAAAATTTTCTACTACAAAATTAATCATTAATGATTTTTTTTAAGAATGAAACATCTTTCTCTTTTAATTCGTTACTAACTTTTAAAAATATTTCACGATTTTTTTTAATTCTATCTATATTATTTTTGTAGAATTCTTTTATTTTATCTTTGTTTTCAATTAGTCTTCCAATTTCATCAACAATTAGTTTTAGTCTTTTACCATCCTCTCTTTCATCATCATATGAATGGTCTATAATATCATCAAACATATCAAAGTTATATGTTTCTCTTAAATACTTTACATGACCAGGTGTTGCAACAAATAAGGGTATCTGATAGTACATATATGGTCTAAATGATTTTTCGGTAGGATGTATAACTTTTTGAAAATTTTGTAACATCGTTAGATTTGAATTGTAACAAGATTCTGTTACTATATTTAAATATGATGAATGAAAAGAATCTGGTATTTCAGGTACCATAAAAAGATTTACGTTTTGTATATGAGAATTATCAAAACAATTTCCCTCTCCTATTACTTTATATTCTTCTTCAACATCATCAATTTTAATTCTTTGATAAATTTCTTGTATTTCTTCAAATTTTTCTTCAATCTCTTCTTCAGTTAGTATTAGTGAATATACCATTTTCATATCACCTAAAGAATTTACGTTATTTGGAAAAAACTCAGGTACATAAGAATAATTTATTTCATCCATATACCCTCTTTCTAATAACTTATAAATTAAACATAATCTATGTGGTTTAGCATTTCTATTTCTACATAAAAAAAGTTTTCCATTTTTTTCTTCTTGTATATCACCTACTTCAAGTTGTTTAAGAATATAATTTGTTGACCAATCTAAAAAATTTATTTTATATCCAATTGCAATATTTTCTCCTATTGTTTCAAATAATTCACTTGTATAAAAGTTATTTGTCAAATATATAAGTTTATTTTCAATTCCTAACTTTTTACAATTCTTTACGATTTCAAATACATCTGATTTAAGAATAGGTTCATGTTCCATACTTACTAATATAAAAAAGTTTGGATTATTTTTTATTATTTCTAAATCATCTGAAGGTATTCCAAAGTTAAATTTGGATAACTTACTTAAAGTTATATTAGCTGGACAAAGTCCATAAAAATATTTATGAGTTGAATTGATATTATGATATTTAAGCTTTTTCATATCATATCGATTCACACTAAATTCTATTTTTCGGTCATATTCATTTAAGTAATGGGTTATCAAATGACTAAAGTCCATAAAACGGTCTTGTGGTAATACTTGATTACCATTTTGAACATCTAAATTACTATATAATAAATTTAATTCTGTCATTTTTTTATTCCTGTTACTTGTAATGTATATCGTGGTTCAATTCCAATATTACTTGCTGCGTGTAAAGTATTCGTACTGTAAATAACATAATCTCCACTTTTCCAATTTACTAATCCATTTCCATCATATTCAAAATAATGACCTGGTTTCCAATCTTGTAAAAATATAATTGCTCTAAAAACTTTTTCTCTTTCCACATTAAATATTCTACAATAAGTGTCAAAGTGGTCAACATGAGGAGGCATAATATCTAACTGGTTCATTTTGTAAAATACAAAACCACAATTATCTAAACCCACTTGGTCTGCTACATCATTTACCCACAATGGCATTGGATTTTTACTACCATACATTGAACCTGAAAAGCTTTTGTGGTAATAACCCTGCTCTCTCCACTTTAAAGTTTCTTCTTCCTTTATAGGTTGCTTAATATACTCAAAAGATAAAAAGTTATCTTTGATTGTACCCTTAGTTAATTTATCTAATTTATACCAATTCATTATTCTCTTACTAAATCAGTTGTTACACAATGGAAAGAACCACCAAGTGTTCTTGAATGTCTAATCTGACAATCTAATGTATCAATTCCATACTTCTTTAAATCTGTTATTAATTGTTTTTGTCTATTATCTACAATTACTGTATTTTCATCTACTGATAATAAATTTACTCCAATCCACAAAGATGCTCTGATTGTTTGGTGATATCCAATATCTACCATTGGTGGACACCAAATTTTATCCCATGATTTTAAGAACTCAGGCATATTGTTTTCATTCACTCTTTCAGGATTCAATAAACACAATCCTTCTCTCAAAACTGCAATAGTTGAATCAATATGAATATATGAATACACATCTTCAATGGTATGAACTCTATATTCACTACCTAGAAAGTTTTGCAACCACTTAGCTCCCTTTAAATTACCTGTGTTAGATACTAAGTACAAAATATCGTTATTGCATCTTAGAATGTTTGCCGCATCAAATACAGGTTCGTGGTTATTTAAAGTAATTTTAGATAAATCTTCTCTCTGATACATTGAATCCAATAATCTTGGTTTAGGAGCAGATACCCAATTAGCACCTTGTTCCATTTTTTCGATAAAGATATCTTTAAAACAATCTGTTTCATATTGTCTTGACCTTAAAGACATTGCCGATTCAATTATGTTGTTACCAATTACTGTTACAGTATCCCTTGGACAGAAAGTATAATACTGAGAAGTTTCCCAATGTCCATTTGATATTGTTTTAGTAGTATCGATGGGTGATGGTCTATAAACCTTAACACCAACATCAGTTAAAAGATTAGAAAGGTTTTCTAAATCTTCGTAAGTTTCATCATATACTTTTTGGTCCCAAAATCCTAATTCGTTTTTTGGTATAGAATTATCAGTAGCATAATTTATACAATGTAAATCTTTACCATGAGTTGGCATATTTGCATTATCTACTGTTCCTACTATAACCTCTTTGAGTTTTCCCCACTCATTGTTTACGTTAACCATTTTTTATTTTATTTAAAATTGTTTCTTTTACTTTATCGTGGAATTGTATTCCATTGTGCATTAAGTCTCTTGCCTTGTAATATAAATATTCTTCTTTTGAATAAGTACCTTCTCGTATATTCAATATTTCAAAATCTTGAAAATCTGATTTGTACTCTTGAGGAAAATCATCAAAATTTATATGATAAACAGGTACTCCCAACGCTTTCCATATATTATTTAACTGCAAAGGAGTTACTAAATCTTGTAAATATTTTTCACCTTGATTTTTTAAATAATATTTTTGAGTATATTCTGAATTTATATATGCATCATCAGCTGCTCCGATAGTTGTTACTTCTAATTTAGAACCCCTTCCATCATCATCTTCAGTAGTTAAAGTTACTCTATAATCATTAGGATATTGATAGATAACATATTTTGGTAATCGAATCTTTGCAAAACTATTTACAAACAAAGTTGTATTCAATTGTTGAATTCTTAGACCCGATGCGGGAATTCCTAAGTTTATATTTTTTAAATTTAAACTTTTAGAAATTTTGTAAGAGTAAGTATCTTCATAAAACAATCCTTGACCATAAGTATTTGAACAACCAAATGATAAAAGGTAATCATTATTATTAATTGAAGATAGGTTATCTGAACGATATCCATATTCATTATGTATGTATGGTATTTTTTTATTAGTATAGTACCATTTATCTAAATTAATATGTTTCTGTAATTCTTGATATGCTAGGTTTCCATCATATATATCCATATCATATTCGATTACACCAGCTGGTGTTCCCTTTACTCTTAATATTTTATCACTTTTTTGTATTTCTGGCATTTTACTTTTGTTTATATGAACATCTCCAATATCTATTTTTTCTTTGATAGTGGTATGCTCTGTGATAAAATTCTAAAGGTTCTAATTCATCTTTATCATAGTGGTCTAAAGTTATTGTTTCTGAATCTAATAAACCTAAAGTGTTTTGTATTGTATCTTGTTTATATGTTTTCTCAATTGGATAGATATCAGTATAATCTCTACACATATCTAAATTAAATCTTACAACATCTGATAAATCTTCTTTAAATTTATGTTTACAAAATTCTGTTAGTTCTTCTTGTAACCTATCTCTATTTTGTGAAAATACAATAGAAGTAGCTCCCTTATATTCCCAAAAAATATCATCATCTCCTAATACTTGTCTACCCCAAAATTCTTGTCTTTCAAAAACACCTCTCAACGAATCCTCACTCTCCAATAATTCTTCGCCAATTATAGTATCTTTCTTTGTATAAAAATATTCTAACATATCCTCAACAATATCAATATGTTTAATACCATATTTGTTGTAAATATATTCTAAGAGATAATGTCCCCACCCATAATAATAAAATACTATTAAAAGATGGGAAAACAAATTACCTTTAACAACAATATCTCTCGTTGTCGTGTTCGTCCCAACCACCGCTAACGTTCTCTCTACTATATAATCTTCTAAATCATCAACAGTTAGATAAAATGTATCTAGGGGTACATCAACTGTTTTTAATCCATATTTTTCAATATATTCTGGTTGTCCCATTTCTGCATTGTAAGTAATAACAAGTGGGTGTACCATTAAAAAATCTTTTTGTCCTAATTCTATCAATCTTTGAATACCATCTTTTAATGTATCATATGTTTCACTTGGCATCGGCCAAATTAACTCTGAATATGTTGGTATATCAACTTCTTGATATTTTTTTAAGTATGTAAGTGCTTCTTCTGTTTTAAGATTTAATCTTTTTGATGCATCTAGTGTTTCTTGATTCAAAGATTGCATTGCAAATGTTACTCCTTTAAATAATCGAGTACCTGCTTCTTTATCCATCATTGCTATTTCGTAGATTCTATCAGAATTTGTTTTTGCCCAAGTTACATCCCAAAATTTTGGCCAACCTGTTTTTTGTTTTGTTTCAATTACATATTTTGTAATATCCACATCTCTTGGCATCAATCCCCAATTAGAATCACATACTGCAACATACTCAATCTTTTTCTCAGCCATCCAATCAATCTCTGCTTTCACTCTTACCATATCAAACATTTTGATTTTCTGCCAATAAGCATCTCCGATATCACAAAATGTACATTTGTAAGGACAACCTCTTAAAGTTTCATAAGTTACTTGCCACATTTGAGGTCCATGTTCCTTTTCAACTCTTTCCATAATCCAATCATAAAAACCTGTAAGGATTGGTGATGGAATAATATTTAAATCTTGTACTCTTGTTGGAAGTGGACAAAGTACTCCTCCTTTTGGAAACACATGAGGAATATCTTCAAATGTTTCTCCTTTATGAAATCTCTTTAATAATTCTTTTGATGCAAATTCACCCTCTCCTAAAACGGCAACATCAAACATTGGATAATTTGTAAAAAACTCTTTATCTCTTTTATCAACATGAGGTCCTCCTGTGATTGTTAAACAATTTGGATATTTTTCTTTTGTTCTTTTTGCTAATTCTTTATTATATTCCCAATTCCAAACATAAGAAGATAACATCATTACATGAGGTTCATCAACCATATCATCTACATATTGTTTTGGTGATTTCTTTTCAATCAAAACATCACACACTTGGTAATTTTCTTTTACCATTTTACTTGTACTAGCAAACATCCATTGGTAACTTATCGCAATAGGTAAGAAACTATTAGGTCCGTATTTATCGGCTACTTGAACAAGATATAGATTTTTCATTATGAGAATATACTATTTTTTGTTATATCTTTATAAGATTCTGAAGAATGTGTATCTTCGTGTTTAGTGTTTAATTGATTAAATAAAATTAATCCTCTTGCTGCATCTTCTGGTGTCATATACATATGATATCCAAAGGTATCTATATCATCATCCAATTGAGATTTATTTAAATCCCTACCATCATATCTTGCTTTGGTTAAATAATCATATGCATTTTTACTATCTGTTAATATAACTCCACCTCTACCAATTGGTAATCTTTTTTTAATCTGTAAAGATAAAACTTGTAATGCATCATTTCCAATATACATATCTTTTGTAAATCTACCAGCAGAATCCCAAATATTAAAAGGTTCTAATTGATATACACCTTTCCATTCTTTATCTTCGAAGTTTACCTGATATCCTGCATTTATTATTTGTTTAGGTACTGATATATAAGTGTGTTTAGGAATTGTTATAACATTTCCTTCTTTACGAATATATTTTAAACAAAGAAATAATCCATTAGTACAACAATCGATTGCAATAGCATAGTTAGAACCAGCATATACTGCTATTTCTTTTTCAAACATTTCTACAATCTCATGTGGTTTATTCCAATCATAACCAAGTTCTCTAATTTGGTCTGGTTCTGGTCTTTGAAATTCTTTTGGTATTTTTCCGAGTGGCCAAGTATTATACATTATAGTTTTCTTACTGTATTCTTATTTTTTTTAAAATGTTCCTTGTACATCTTTTTTATCTCATGTGACCTAGGTCCATCTATCTCATTACCAATACTAACAAATGTTTTTGGTTTGTAGTAATATGCAAATTCAGACCAAGTAGAATGTGGATTACCTATTACAAAAGGACAGGTTGCAAGAGCAAATAAATCAATTACATTTATTACTACATTTGCATAAAGTTCTAATTTTTTAACATCTATACCCGCATTAAATAGATAAGTTACAAATTGGTGTTGGAAAAACCCACTATGTAGTATCTTATCACCATATCTATCTATAAAAGGTGTTAGATAATGAGTAGGTAAATCTGTTGATAGGTAAAATTTTTGTTGTGGATTTTCTTTTATCATATCATCCATAAGTTCAAAATAAAATTCATCATTAATATACGGATATCCAGTATCAACAACAGATTTCGTATCATTAAGTAATTTCATTTTCTCTCTAAATTTAGGAGGTATTGATTCATAATCTTCTTCACGAAAATCTACACCATTAAATCTTCTTAAATGAATACCAACAACATTACTTAAAGTTTTAGTTAATAAATTTTCAAGTTGTTTATGTTTTAATTTTATTTTACTTATTGGTCTTGTTGACCTATACCAAGATGTATTTATTCTACTCATGGTTTCAAATCCAAAATCAGCATACCAATGTTGTGATTCTCTTAACTCGGTAAAATCCTGAGTTTTGAACATTTCCTTTACCTTTGCTGATGTAATAGGAGTTGCTAGTTTAACTTTTTGTCTTCTAACATCAAATACTGTCTTAAACTTCAGTTTTTCATAATCGAAATTCCAATATAAATCATTAACATCTCCTGTTCCAGAATAATCTACATGAGTGTGTGGTAAATCCAACAAATCCATTTCTGGCCAATGTTGATATTGTACTAAAATTTTATAATCATTGTTTAGTTTTTCATTAATAATATAACCAAGTTCCCAATGTAGTAAACGATTACAAAACCCGCTATCATTATTTAATTTTCGTATATCGTTTGCAAACCTAAAATTATGATGGTCTCCCCATCCTCCATGTGGTTCACACCATCTTAAGGTTCTTGAAAAATAGTCTTGATGAAACATATTTAATTATTTAATTTGGGTTATATTCACCGTCTTCAAAGTGTGTAATTGAACCATCTTTCATTGGTACATCTGGTATTGTTTTATCAACACCAATTCCTTGATACCAAACTGCTAGTTCAGGAAATGTTTTACAGAAATCCTTACCTCTTCTTTTATCGTATTGTTCATAGAATGATTTAAAATCGTGAAATTGAATTTCATCTTCTCCCTCAGTAGTAACATGACCAGTTTTAACAACTTCTATATAATCGATTAATCTTTCTATTTGTGCAATTTCACCTTCACTAAATAATTGATAGAAATCACTTTCTTCTTTTTGTGATTCAAACCAATTTAATAATTTTTTATGTAAAAATGATTTAACATCGTTTGGTAAAGCCAATGGAGACATAAATGCCGGCCATCTTAGTATATTAAAATCTACGTTTGGTCTATTAGAACCATATTTCTTTTTTAGTACAATCATATCATCCAAGAATTCTGTGATTGAAAATAAACATAGTGAATTTATTGTCATCATTACTGTTAGTGAACGAAATATATCTTTGTTTACCCCTTCAAGAAACGCAACCATATGTTTTCTCCATTCAGGATAAATTAAACCATCTCTAATATATTCTGCATGAGGTCCAAATGATTCATTTGAAGTGTATAAATCAAATTCTTTAATTGGTAGTTCGTATGAAGCATCAATTAATCTTTGGATTCTTTTAAAGTTACCACCTAAGTTGGAATTTACAGCCAATCTAAGTTTATCAGATGGATATCCTTTCATTTTATCTAAGAAACTCCAAAAGTTTGGAGATGCACAAGGTTCACCACCTGTAATTCTTATTTCTTCCAACCCTCCTTCAATCAAATCAGGCCACCATTTTATAAATGCATCTACATAAGGATTTTGTTCAAGATATTTACCATTTGCATCTGCCCATTCACCATTGTTTTGATATGCACCTGCTGATACTGATTTAAACTTTTGGTACGGTCCAAATTTATCTATATCCTTACCCCAAGTTGTAGAATAACCCGCATTACAATAGGAACATGCAAAGTTACAAACTCTATCAAAAGAAACTTCAATTGTTTTTGGAATTATATCAACATCAGCTCCTAATTCTTTTATTTTAGCGATATCCTCATCTTTATAGATTTTAGATTTATAAACCCTATCACCAATATTATCTCTACCAATATCTTCAATCTTCCAACAATAAGAACATTCAGCTGGTCGTTTACCTTCTAACATCATTTTTCTCTGTCTTTTAGAGAAATCTGTATTGTGTAGTTCTTGTGGTCTATCTTTTAACTTTTCTGGGTCTATTGGATGTGGCAAAGGTAAATGACATGAGTTTTTAAACCCATGACCTAAATGTAATGATACATTGTACCATTTAGCTGCACAAAAACTTGGTGATATACTATTGAGATTTTTATCTCTCCATTTTCTTAAATTATCTGTTGACATATGTTTTTATTTTATAAATTCTGATGGTACTTTTTCTACAAAGTATGTGTTTTTTGAGTTATCATAAATGATTCCTTGATTATTTTGTGTATCAAAGTCATAATTAAATATTAGATTATCATATTCATCTAATTTATTTAAATTATTTATATCAGTTTCGTATATTTTTTTAACTGTTTCTATATCTGTAATTTCTTCAACAAAGAATAAACTATCAATATCAACCGAACCATGATAACGATGTTCAGGTACTTCAGTACCAGGATTACCAGTTCCTAAGTATAACCCCTCTGTTCTATAATCTTCAATTAAATTTTTATCAAAATCTATTTCACCTATTTTTTCAAAGTTTTTATAGATTATAAATTCATCATCGTTTCTAACAATAGTTATAATAACCCCCTTTGAAAATTCTTCATAATCTATTCCATGAAATGGTAAATATTTAAACTCATCTCCTGCAACTTTCGTTGTTGCTTCTGTCCAAAATTCTAGAGCTAAAGTATCTACTTCTTGGTTATATGTTAAACCAAAGTTTTTACCAGGCTTTCCAAATATACAAAATATTTTATCTGATTCCAATTCCTTATCCAATTTAAATTCAATATTAATTGAATATTTTAATTGATGGAATAAATTAGATATCTTCTCTGATTCTGTTTTATTAAACTCTGTAACATACTGGTGGTCTTTGTGTTCTCCCAAATCCCATTCGTATTTAATCCAATATGGTTCTTTATAATTTATTATCATTTTATGTTATTTATAAATTCAGTCATCTCAGGATAAGTTTCTTTACAATCTAATCCTCTTCTTTGTTTGTAATCTTTAATGTAATGTTTAAATTTTTTCTTACCTAATGCAAAATCTTCATCAGTTTTTCCATCTTCAATAAAAATATCTTTTATTCTAGATATCTTTTCTATTTCTTTTAGTGAAAATCCACTATCAGTTGGTTCTTGTAATTGATATGAATTTAAACTTCTATACGATGAGAAAAACTTCATATATTTTTCTAATTTTTCAAAATATGAAATATCTAAATATCCTTTTAATAATCTAAAACTTAAAAAGTCAGGATATCTTAAATAAGATGTATCTATTATTAGTGGAGAATTCCAATATCGTTTTGTATTAAAATGCTTAACTTTAAAATCATATATTTTTCTTAAAAGTTTTTCATAACTAAATGGTGAAAATATATTAAAGGTAGACATTACAACAATTGTTAGTTCAGGTATCTCTGTAAGTATTTTATCAATGTTATCAAATAGTTGATTGAAATTTAACCCAAATCTAATATATTCAGCTTGGTCTCCAAATGCATCTACTGAAGTATATAGTATAAATTCTTTTACTCTTTTTTCTTTAATTATTAATTTTGCTTTTTCAATAAATTTATCTATCAATTTATCCTCTACACAAAGATTACTGTTTATAGAAAGTTTTAAATCTTTATTAGGAGTTTCTGTTTCTATAATTTTATCCAATACTTTGAATGTATCTTTTGAAAGTAATGGTTCTCCTCCTGTAATTCTGAAAGTATCCATACTTTTATATAATTCTGGCCACCACTTCCAAAATGCTTCTATATAAGGATTGTGTTCCGATTTTTTATATGGAATCATATCTTCCTTTTCTAAGGTTTTTAAAGAATTAAACCCATCACCAGTAGAAAACTCTCCATGGTTTTTCATTTCTTGAACCCATTGAGATGAATAAGATGGTCCACAATATCCACATTTAAAATTACAAGTATTTGAAAAAGATACTTCTACATATTTTGGTAAATAATCCGCTCTCCATTGTGAATCTTTTATTTCTTTAAAAAATGGTTTTGACCACGATTCTTCTGATTTAAAAGTTCTATCAGAATATGAATTAGAATTATCTTCTACTTTCCAACAATAACCACATTCTTTTGGTCTTTTGTTTTCCAACATTTCTTTTCTAGCTTTCTTCTTTTGAGAACTATTATGAAGTGCAGTATGGTTTTTTTGTATTTCTCTTAAACCAATTTTATGTGGTGCAGGATGATGACAAGAATGAGTAGTACCATCATGTAAATGCATTGTAACTTGTGTCCATTTTGCTAAACAAAATCCACATCCAACAGAATCCAACTTCTGTTTCATTTCTTCAAAATTGTTACCTATAACTTTACTCATAACTTAATGTTTATAAATTTTGCTTTAGGTGTAATTTCTTCTACACTAACTAATTCGTATTTCAAAGAATTCATACCATCTGATTTATAATCCCATTTACCTTGTTGCATTTGATGAACAAATCTTTTTTCATTTCTTGCAGTAGTTTCTCCTTTAGCCCAAACATCTTTACCATCTTTGTTTTTTACCAAACCTTCATCTTCGTGTTCTAAACAAAACATTCTACCAGGTACTCTATGTGGTACAGTTGTATGTGGTATTTTTATTTTTTCTTGTTTTAATTCACAATTATGTATAATACCATCATTACCATTGTCGGATTTATCCATCACTAACCCATCTGTAAAATCATAATGTAGGATTAATCCATCATCATCAACATCCTCATGAATACTTGCAACTTCTTCCGATGATAATGCTCTTTTCCACATTCTTACATCTGCAATATCACCCTTAAACCATTTAGAAATATCATCATCAGCAACTGAAGTAGTTGTTCCTAAATAATAATTTACATTACCATATCGTTTTAACATTCCTTCAAACTCTTGTGGTGAATGTGTACCAGTTCCCCATCTTGCATCTGATTCTTTTCCATTCATATAGAAATGAATTTTATTTCCATCAACAACTAACGTAACCCAACTCCATCTATCTTCATAGTTTTTCATCCATTGGTAGATATGTTCTCTTTGATTATTCCAAAGCTGAGCAGTATATGTTCTTGAGTTATTATAACTTAAACCATAATCATATCCTGGTCTACGAAGTATTGGATATTCACAAAATCTTCTGTCCATATCACCAACTAACCAAATTGGAACTTTTTCTTCTTGTTGATGTGCTCTTACTAATACTGAAATTGTATGAGAACGAGATGTTAAATTTCTTAATGGTCTTGTACATGGAATTTCTACATATGAATTCTTACCATTAAAGGAGAGAAAAGATTGGGGCTCTTTCTTGTAATCCATAACATTAGTTTTAGTGTAACCTTCTAAGACACACCTCCAGAAGAGGTCGTCATCTTCCATACCCCAATCCCAATAATCATTACTATAACCATTGGTTTTCTCAACTTGTTCTTTGGAGAATAAAATAGCTCCTCCGAAATATTCTTCATACTTTAATTGATAATTCATTTGTGAAATCTGAGTGGCAATATGTCTTGGATTATCTTTTGGAAAAGTATAATCTGCTCCACCACCCTCTTCAGGTATCATATCAATATCGTGATACACAACATAATCACATCCTTCTTTGAATGCCCATTCTGCTGCAATGTTTTTTGTTGCTCCTCTATTGAAAAGTTTATCATCAACTTGATGTCCAAAATAGATACAATAATCTATACCCTGTCCATCAAGGTATTTACCAATCTTTGGTATAAACTCTTTTAAGTGAGCTTCTCTATTTCTATATGGAACACAAACTCCTAACTTCATAGTGTATCTGCAATTAGTTTTTTAAATTTGGTTGTACTCCAACCATGGTCTCTGTTTAAGTAGTGAATTGGTATATCTAATTCAAAACCTGTATATGTTTTACCTCGATAATCATCTCCTAAAAATCTGATATCTGGTGATAAGCTTTTTATCAAATCTACCAATTCTTTTTCATAAGTATAATATGCAATTCCATCTATATACCTTATTGAAGTTAAAACTTCTGTTCTTTCTTCTTTAGTAAGAATTGGTTTTAACTTTTCTGGTCTTTCTATTGATGGGTCTGTATGTAATAAAACTATAAATTGTTTACAATAAGATTTACATTCTTTAAACATCTTAATATAGCCAGGATGTATTACATCAAAGTTACCAGCAATTATTCCCATATTATATAATGATTTCATAACTCTATTGATATTTTAGTTACTAGTTTGTTTTCTTCTTTTTTTATTTCGTTAAATCGTAAAGTATTCAATCCATCAATTCTAAAATCAACTATATCTTGTCTTACTTCATTATAATACTTTATTTGATTTTTTCTTGTTTCTTTATGTACCCATTTATTACCAATGGAAGAATTTGTTTTATGTTTTAAAGATTCAAATCTACTTAATCTTTTATATGGCTTTGGTAGAAATGTTTTGAAAGATTGTGTATCTTTATATAAATATATATCATTTAAAGAAATCTCATATTCTCCACCAATATCAATACAAGAATTTTCTGATGATAATGCTGGATTTATTTGTGAATATAAAAATTCATTTGATTTAAAATTATCAAAGTTTCTTAATTTAAGTTTATTTGGGTTTTTAGATATATCTTTTATTTCATCATCTGTTAATGCAATATCAAATATTTCAATATTACTAATCAACCCTTTAAAGTATTCATCGTTTGTTTTATCACCATTAGATGCCCCAATAAATATTTCATCAGAGGATAATTGTAGTATTTCTTTTTCCATATCAATAACATCTACTAAATCACCATTTAAATAAAAAGAAACTCTCCATGTACTTGAACCATTTAACATTGTTGGAATTTCATATTTCATTGTAAGATGAGACCAAGTTTCTCCTAGTATTTCAGTTGTAGTTGAATATGGTTTTTTACTTTCATCGTATGTTTGGCAAAAGAATCTTCTAAATGAATTGTAAAATAATCCAATATTATGACCTGGTATAGAAAAAATAGGAAAGTTATCATAATCTTTATTTTGATTAATAATAACACCTTGTGGTTTTACCATAACCGATACAGTAAACTCATCTTCTAGTAATTGTTTATTTTTACCCTTAAGTGAAATATAAGATTTATCCCCATCAAACTGAAATGATTCAAATGTTTTAATATCTCCAAAACCAAACGATTCTTTATCTATTTCCAAATCAGATTGTACACATCTAATCAGTAAATCATCATCTTCAAATCCCCATCCCCAATATTCATTAGAGAATCCATTGATAGTTTTGAAATCTTCTTTGGTAAACATAGTTACTCCACCAAAGTAATCAAAGAATGTGGTTTCGTAATCGTGTTCTTGTAAGTGTGTTGCTAAATGTAGAGGTTTATCTGAATACGAATAATCTACATCTTCTGGTAACATATCAACATCATGAAATACAAAATAATCGCACCCTTTATCCAAGGCGTACTTATATCCTGCATTCAGAAGTTTACCTCTGTTAAAAGGTTTATTATCTGCCTGTTCAATGATGAAGATTTCGTAATCAATATCCTTAATATAATCTTTCATATGAGATAAGAACCTTTTAAGTTGTTGTTCTCTATCTCTATATGGAACTATTATACCAAGTTTATGATTTACTTTCTTCTCCTTGAGTTTCTGTATTCTCTTGGATTCTTTCACTACCTCTTTCTGGTCTATTTGTTGTTCCTACTGTTTTTGTTTTTGCGATTTGATAGAATTCGTTTAGATACCATTCTAACCTTTCTTGCCACATATCAGCATCTAAGTCATATACCCAATCGTTAATTTCACCAATTGATTTACCAATTGATTCAAGAGCCTTTACTCCTCTTTCTTCAAGACTCTTATTTTTGTTTGTCTCTGCCATAATTGTAATTTAATTTATTATTTTCTACTAATTCTTTTTTTAATTTTTCAAATAACCACCCCTCGTGGCCTTTTTCATCAATTTTAAATGATGGTTCGTTTATAAAATCCTTTAATTCCAACGGTCTATATTTTAAATCCTTGAGTTCCGCATTTATCATATCTATTTTATGTTGTAGTTTTGATAATTCAACTCCTTTCATTTTAATATCCTCATTATAATCATCTATATTTCTTTGATTATCCCAATATCTTTCAAGATAATTTCCTATATGTGAATTGGGATGCTTTATATTTTTTAACAATGATTCTATAATCATTATTATTTTATAAAATATAGCATTACTTTCCATACTTGGTTCAGTAATATCTTTTAGGTCTGTATCTATTTTTTCTAATAGCCTAACTACCTTTTCGTTATGTAACAATTCTAACAAGTTCATATTCTTTTTTATTTTGTATATCTAATATAGAGTATTTTAAAGTTGATAACCCTATTGATTTATAATCTAATTTATTTGGTATTATATCATGAAAGAAAATATCTGAATTTTCATTTATATCAGGGTCATATGAATAATATTTTTTTATAATATCAGTATCCCCCTCATGTACTAACGAATTATACTCACCATCTAATCTAGTAGGTAAATAAATTTCATTCGGTGTATCTGTTTCATTATTTACATTTAAATTACCAAAAACTTTTAAATGATTGTGATTTAATCCATTATCAAGTAAAATATCATTTTTATAAATTGAATTATAATTTAGTTTTATTGATGGAAGTAATCCATATTTGTTTTTTATATCATCAAGAACATTATTACCATTTAAATAAAGTAAAGAAACACATTCGGAATTTAAAACATCATTATAGACTAAAATTTCTGATATTTTTATTGTAGAATTATCATCAGATATTTTTATGCAATGATTTTCGTAATCATATATTTCAAAAGATTTATTTAATTCTATTTTATTTTGTTTATTGTTTATATAAAGTTCTAATGTTTTATTCTCATTATCAAAGTTTAAAACACAATGATTCCATCTATCTCTTGCATAAGATGAAATAATTTCATTATGTTTTTCTTTAATATTCCATATTTGACCTATTAACTCATTACCTTTTGATAAAAATAAACCGGTATCACATCCCTCAAAAGAAAAAAGATTTTTTAAATCTTTTCTTTCTGTATCATCTTTGAATCTAAATGAAATACTAAAAGAACCCTTTACTAATTTCTTTGTAAGTGGATTTAAACTTCCATATATCTTAGTTTCTTTATCAAAATTATTGTAATTTATTTTTTGTATTTTATTATCAGATGCTAATTTTACATTTTCAATTCTATATGGTAAAACATCTAATTCATCATAATTAGAGTAAACATTATTTAAATCATAATACTTTTCAAGATATGCACCACTTCGTTGTAATCTATAAAGTAAATCTAAATCCTGATATCCATATCCCCAATATTCATTTGAATATCCATTTGCAGTTTCAAAATCTTCTCTACTGATTAAAACTACTCCACCAAAGTATTGTGGATAAGGTAAT
>ENA-UZWR01001235-UZWR01001235.1-metagenome-genome-assembly--contig:-Day-1-25m-contig-1235_pt1 | contig 33169 bp, 24 predicted proteins | sample MGYA00260337_ERZ794897 | MGnify/ENA metagenome assembly ERZ794897 | reverse complement strand
CCGTCTTTGAATCGCATAAACGACAATACAGCTTCAGAGTCAGAATCGTTTGCAAAGTGAACGATGGAATGAGCAACACCGACTTCATCGTTTTCGAAAAGAATTCTGTCATTTTCTGGAGTAGGGGCGCCACCACTACTGGCGAAACCCAATAGATCGGACTTACCAAGGGTAATTCCACCTACATGAGGGTTGAAAACGAACTCATCATGGATAATTTCTGTTAGTGCTTCGACATCTGCGGTTTTCCAGGCTTCGTTGTATGCTGCAATGATTGACATGGACTTTCCTTGGGCTCTCATTCCTTAAACCCGCCGCAAAAATAGTTCACAAAAAATAACTCACAAAAATCACATCGGACTTGCTGCAAATGCGGACACACCGTGCGGTGTGTCATTAATCATTCAAAATAACAATAACTACTCACCCCTGGTGATAACACACCGGAGTGAAGCGAATGCCAAAAGTAAATTTCAATGACAAATTATCTAAATTTTCAGACCACTGGTCGCCAAAAGTCATTGCAGAGATGAATGATTATCAATTCAAATTGGCCAAACTACAAGGAGAGTTTGTTTGGCATAATCATCCAGATACCGATGAAGTCTTCATAGTCATTAGCGGCCAAATGAAGATTGAATTAGAGGATGAAATGATTGAATTATCGGCAGGAGAAATGTATGTTGTTGCTAAAGGAGTAATGCATAAACCGAGTGCTGAAAACGAATGCCAAATAATGCTGGTCGAGCCGCGTGGAGTGGTCAATACAGGCGATGTGCAAAGCGAATTGACCGCTTCTAACGATGTTTGGATTTAATTTCAAAGCAAGTCATCAAATGTGATATGCTATTAACCTAAGGCGAATTGTAGTATTGATGAAGAATACTAGCACCTGCCCAAAATGCTCTGGCACTGAAGTGAAAATAAACACACTAGGCGGCTATCAAAACATGGCACTCGGTGAAATTTACCGATGTTCAGGATGTGGTTTTTCAGAAATTTGGTCTTCAAAATCACACCATGCTCAAGTGAATGCACTAGTCATTGGAGGGATATTAATTGGTTTGGGAGTCATAGGGGTCATATTATTCAGAATATATGTCAATATGTGAGATAGGTAACAACCAAAACCAAAAGCCCTCATCGGTAATTGATTGGCATGGCTGATGATGAGGTTAGCGGAGAAAATATTTCTCGAACCGGCGCCTCATTACCAGACCCATATGGGCGTGGTTTTTCAAGGAGTGAAGACCCCATTATTAGAACTCAAGCAGCTTGGCGCTCTCAAGAATCTAAACGGTTATATTTTGGAAAAATAGCCCGAAATCCACTGTTGCTATTTTTTAGAACATTATTGGGATTTAGCTTTGCAGTTACGGCATTATTAACAGTTCTATTTCCTCAAAGTTCATCCAATAGTCTTACCTTAGTTTTGTTGATATTAACCATTCCAATGCTGATAGCAATAGTGCCACTTTCACTCGCTACCGAATTCTCTTGGCGTGCGATGAATACTAGGGTCTCATTACGAGAACAGGGTGGTTGGAAAGATGGCAAAAAACATTCAATGAAATCTCAGCCAGGCATGGACCGTATCGTTGAAGGTTTGAAAGACAATAGACGTCACAATATGTTAGGAGTATTCTTTTCTCTTACCGCATTCATTCTATTGAGTTCTGCTGCAATTATTGAGCAAGGCAGTATCGCTTGGAATCTTTCTCTTCTAATAGCGATGACCGCGGGAATCGCTATGACCTTTCACTCACAGTTAATCCATCATCTAATGAGGCATTTAGGCGATAAAATACCATTCCTTTCTTTTCACGCGCCAACCCACCACCTCACACAAGTCAATACAATTCTCGGAGATCTAATCATCGCTCATCTCGACCCAGATAGTTTACTGGAGTGGAATGACTGGAAAAATACATTATCCGAATCAATAATTCCTGGCAATGACCCTCGCCAATGCATGGAACGTTTACTCTACATTTTGCATTTAAATTTCCAAGAAGAAATCACAGCTGAACTATCATATTCAGAGTTGTGCGAATTCCTCAATAGAAGCGCCATACCAAAGTTACTATTAGATGAAGAAGCGACCTATAATTGGCGTAATTTACAGAGATTAATTTCACACGCAAGAGCATGGCAACCAAGCGCTTTCAGATTGCTTGACAGATTACAAAATGACATTTTATCAGGTGCTCCTCCCGTATTAAAATCAAAGTGGAGAATGGATGTTTCACTCGATGCTGAGTGTAGCCAAGGAACTGGTAATTTATTCATCGTACTAAATAATCAAACATTTGAATCACGCCACGTTCGCGTTGAAGTCCTATGTCCNNTAGACTGGATTCCTAGATATTTGGAAAGAGGGGTCGTACTTTGGATTGGTGTTTCTTGGCCTGACCGTTTCAAAGGGCCGGCCAATGTACAAGTAATTCTTCGCGATGATGAGGGAGTAGTTCTCGAATCAATTGTAGTTTCAACTTCCGTTGGCTCGAAAGATAGTGGGCTGGTCAAGGAAAGAATGAAAAAATTACAAATTGCCCGCAATTGGGGAGATTCAGCCCTACCTAAATTTTCATTGGAATAGTTATACACAATGACCGAACTTCTTAGCAGTAGTACGAATATCACAGATTATTTTTCAAATAATCGTTGAATAATATTTGTTTTTGAGGAGATTCTCAAGCCTCAAAAAACTGGATATTTTGCTAAGTCCTCAAGCGCGTTGCTTATGGCGGGGCTACTCCTCGCCCGTCTCAAGGGTTGTTGAGTCATGGAAGCATGGGATATCATCGTATTAGGCAACGGACCTGCAGCACTACGTGCAGCAGCAGAATCTGCAAAGACTGGCGCATCTACTTTGATGATGTCAGTTGATGGCTTAGGAAGTGGCGATAGAAGCGCTGCTGATGGCATCGCAGCATCACTTCAAGAAAACAATAACCGCGGCCACAGAGAAGACACGATTCGCTCTGGCGCATTTTTGTGCGACCAAGATATTGTCAATTCAACAACATCTGCAGCAAACCGACAAATGGATTTGTTGGAGAGATGGGGGGTAAACTTCCGTCGCGACTCCAAAGGAATCCCAATGGTTAGCAAGAGTGCAGGCCATGGTAAGCCACGAACAGTCAACAGCGGCGACTCCACAAGCAGAGAAGTTCAACAAGTTTTGGAAGAACAATGTATGCGATACGGAGTAACTCGTCGCGGCGATCAATTACCATTATCTCTAGTCCATTCCAATCAGAAAATAAATGGATTAATAGCAATAGATATGGTAAATGGTAGAGCATTATCACTTTCAGCAAAGGCGATTATTATCGCAGATGGTGGCTTTGAAGGAGCATTTACCAATGGCGTTGTTGGATTGGGATTAGATTTGGCCTTGCAGGCCGGAATCCCTCTGCGTGATATGGAATTTATCACTTCAACCCCATTAGCAATTAAAGATACTAACTTAGTAATTCCAATGGGAATCCTAAATGCAGGAGCAACACTTCACGAATCTTCAGGAAGTGAATTAGACATCGGTGATGGCGACCTATCCTCTATCTGTTCAGCAGTATCTAGTGCTACGCAACCTGTACTTGATGCTAGAGAACTCGGTGATAATTCAGTATGGTGGGGTGCAACAATACGCATGGTAAAAAGCCGTACTGGAATCGATATGAGCAAGCAAACAATAGAAGTTGAAAGCAGAGCTGATATGACTGTCGGAGGAATTGCAGTTGATGAAAATGGACGCGCAGTTGTTGGCAGTTGGTCACGTTGGTTCACTGGATTATATGCATCTGGAGATGCGGCCTGTTCAGGTTTACATGGTGCTGGCAGTATTGTTGGAAACCGTTTGCTAGATGCGATGTGTCTTTCAGCAGCAGCAGGCCAACATGCAGGCGAATGGGTAAAAACTGCAAGTTTTACCGGCAAGAATGCTTTACAACAGGCATTTGAGCAACACAATGGTGAACTTACACAAGGCAAGGAACTGAAACAAAGTGAAGCAGTTCTTCGCTCTGGAGCGGTCTTCAAAAGTGTCCAAAACACTGCACTTGAAGCACTAGGCACTTCGCGCAACATCACAACTTTAACAGAAGGATTGGAACAAATGGACAAAGTGTTATCCACACTTGACCAAATGCACGTGGATCAAACTTCATTGATTGCCAATGGCAATTTGGTAGAAAATGCAAGAACCGCTGCTTGCGCCCGTTTAGTAGCAGCATCAATACAATCAGCAATTTCTCGTCAAGAGAGCAGAGGAGTCCACCAAAGAAGCGACTTCCCAGAATCCAATGCGGATTTATTACACCACATTACCGTTGACCATGAAGGAAATATGGGCCAATTAGCAATCCGTAAAACATCATCAGGAAATTGGCTATTATCGCCAATGTGAATATCATATTTCACCCAATAATTGGTGCGAACCTCAAAAGGATGAACCGTTTAGCCCAAGACATGGGAGAGGCAACATTGTTTGAAAAAATTGTAGCCGGCGAAATCCCATGCCATCGAGTTTGCGAGGGAGATCAATGGCTCGCCTTCTTAGACATTTATCCGCGTTCACCAGGTCACACGCTGGTGATTCCAAAACAAGGCATTCAACATTTGGCGAATCTTTCTACCAGCCAAAGAAACGATTTATTCGAAGGCGTCTGTCAAGTTGAATCAATTTTGTCAAAAAAATTCAACACTACCGATTTCACAATCTGCATTCACGATGGACCCTTAGCAGGTCAAGAAGTTCCGCACGTGCATGTCCATGTAATTCCTAGAACAAGCGATGACGGCGGTGGAACTTTACAAGCGCTATGGCCAAACGCTCCCCCAATAGGTGGTCAAGTAGACCACCCCGCCTTAGCAGAACTAGCAGAACAACTCGGAGGAATTTGACGATGTCAAAAATCATTCCAGATGGTGTACGAGATTCCAGTGGAGACCTTCTACCGGAACTTTCTAAATCGGCAAAAAATATGAAAATGATACGTTTGCTAAATACTCCTGCACCATCTTTTTCAGGTAAAACTCCAGGTTCTAGATTTTGGACATGGGTCGCTTTTACAACCGCTAGAAGAGTAAGGGCGGTTCAATTTAGAACCACTCACATTTCTGGATATGAAAACATTCCAAAAGATGCTGGAGTGTTATTTTCAGCATGGCATACCAATGGACTAATAGATGCTCTAGGGATTATGTTGCCCAATCCAAAAAAATTCGTCATGGGTGGGCGCCATGACTTAGTGACTCGGCCAATTTTGGGATGGTGGACTCGTAAATTAGCCGTGCAACCCGTTGTACGTAAGGCGGAATTATTACGCGGCGGATGTAGCGAGGAAGAAGCAACACATCTTAACGGCAAAACATTACTAGCATTGTCAAAAGGAATATCTCATGGTTTTGGTTGTGTATTATTCCCCGAAGGAACAAGCCATGACGAATCCCATATGATTCGTTTTAGGACTGGGCCTATGCGCACAGTACTTGCAGCGGCAGCAATATCAATAGGAGATGATAAACCATTACCAGTCATCGTTCCAGTTGGTTTGCATTTTAGGGTTAGGCATCATTTTAGAACCGATCAGTGGATAGAGTTTGGAAAACCAATCACCATTGACAAATCTGATATTCCTCAGCAATTAGTAGATGCAGTCAAGCAAGGCAATTGGGTTGAACCCCCTGCAGAACAAGTCATTTCCTTGCGCGATAAGTTACGCCCTCAACTAATGAGAATGACTCCTAATACAACTGATTGGGATGATTACCGAGGCATCAAACTACTCGCACATATAGAATCCAACAAAATGGGAAGGCCCCTTAGTAGTTGGAAAGAAGAAGTAATTGCTGCAAGAAAAATCAATCAATCAATAAAATCTAGCCAACCAGATATGGTAGAAGAAAATGAATCAAAGTACATCACCAATAAATTATCCAGCATTAAGCACAAGGCTGTTGTAAATGCAGGAAAAATACTTGAGGAACACAAGTTGGATGGAAGAGATTTGAATCACAAAGGCCTTGATTTGCGTAGAACTAATTTGCTAAAAACTCCTCTTGCCCTTGCAAGATTGTGTATCTTTTTAGCAATATTACCAATTGCAATAGTTTCTCTCGGGTTTCAAGTTGCACTTGGCAGATTGCTCGGCGACTCAACCGATGAAGGCGTAGACGCAAGGACATCATTCCAATTTCTGGCAGCACTATTCGGCTCAATTTTGGCATGGCCAATAGTGGCCACAGCCACACTTTCTCAGATGTATTCCAATTCTACAACGATTAGCAAAATGATAGATTTTGATATCTTTACTCTACTCGGGACTTCGCAGATTGAACAGTTTGCTGCGATGGTAATAATTTGGTTTGTTTTGATTATATCATTTTTCATTTCAGGTCATATTTGCGCACGAACTTGGGATGACTGGAATGATTTTAAGAAAGTTATTTCGAGGTTGCGAATGTCTAAGGTCCAACGGCAAAACTTGCGCGGATATTTGTTGACAATTTCCAAAATTCTTGCTGATGAAGACAATGGTACGCTTCAAAGATGAGCAGTGCTTGGCCTAACTATGTCAAGTGCCAATATCGTCCAAAAAGTCAAGGCTTGGTTATCATCGGAACGACTAATTGTTAAAGAGCAAAAGGATGAGAGGGCAGATGCACATTTCCTCATCAAATACCCACATGGGTCACAGGGACACATGTTCGCAGTAGTCATTCCAAAGGGAAGAGACCTAGTGGCCTGTTCAAGTATGACCAGAGTAGATTTGGGTCAGCAAGAAGAGATGAAAAAACACATGGAAGAAGACGGAATTGAATGGGATGAATGGATTCATGGCAGTCGACTTCAATTGATTAAAACTTCAGTCGATTGGGGAATGCACATGGGCCATGTTGGTGATAAAAAACCAGGTCCATTACAAGCATTCAATGTAAGTCTTCCAATATGGTTTGATGGATTGACAAAAAATGAATTAATGCAAACACTAAGGAAATTGTGGCTGGCCAAACTAGGGCTTATTCACGAAATAAAATATGCATATGGTCCTGGTAAAGGAAAATCAGGGCCTGTAGATGATTGGTCAGAGCGCCAAAAAGCGCAAGCAAAACAGGAAATAAATCAGCCAAGTAATGAGACTCAGGAGATTGAATTTAACGATGAAATGTCATTCGGCTCTGGCTTCGATCCTTCTGAATGGGCATAGGCTCCAAAAAAGGGCATCATTTTCCCTAATAAACAAGGCACTAAGAGCCTATTAAATGATGCATAGACCTCCCTTCACACACCTTCTTTTTTTGACCCGAATGAGGCGCGGTTAAGTATGAAGAGTCACTAGAATTGGTGTAGTAAGCCCGAGGTATGCCAAATGCGTCAAAAAATAAAATCAATTAGCCTAGCATCAATAATGGTAATGTCAGTAATGTCGACATTGCTAATAGCAAGTGTCACTGTGTCCGCAGGAACAGTGGTAATAACCGAAGCCGTCCAAATCGTTGACGGCGGAACATCAACAGATTCCCAAGTGGGAGTTGCATCGGATAGCGAAGGAAATGTCCACGTTATCTGGGTAAGAAATAACCTGCATCTGTATTATTCAATGCTATCTCCAAGAGGAGAGACGCTAATTGATGCTACACAAATTTCGAGTGCAGGTTTGCACAAGATTTGGCACCCTGACATGGTCATCGATACTAATGACAAGGTGCACATCGTGTGGGCTGATAGGGCTGGCCAACACAAAATCATGTACACAGCACTTTCACCATGGAGCGCTCCAATGGATGGACAGGCAAGCGATGACGGAACACTTACTGTAATTGACGACACTGTAATTTCCATGCGTTCTCAAAACCGTGATTGGCCTTCAATCGCACTCGATAGCCAAAACAATGTTCACATTGCTTGGGAAGACAATTATGATGAACTTGGAAGATTTTACAATCAACCACAGATTTACTATTCAATGATCCAACCAGACATGAGCTCAGGTAGCGTAATCACTCTATTCGACGACACACTACTTACTCCAATTATTGGGCACAAAGGACACCCAGATATTGTAGTTGATGCAAATGACTTCGTACAAATTGCATGGGACGATACTCGTGGCGGTAAAGTGGAATTAGCATTTATCGTTGATACATCCGGTTCCATGTATTCAGAATGGGCTGATGTTTGTACTGTTATCTATGGTGGTTCATTCGCAAGCGGTGGTAGTTTCCAAGGATTGAAGCCAATGCTAGAAACTGCTAACATGACTGTTTACGAAACAATTTACGGTCTTGGAAACACCTTACCAGGCGCTGCAAGTTCAGGTAACTGTGCAGCACACAACCAAGCATCAAGCGGTATTAGAAGCACTCCACTTGGCCTTAGCCCTGGTGACGACTCTGGTGGACTGCGCAAGTTACCAGGTACTATTTACAATGGAAATACCTACTCTGGTTATTCAGGAGAAGACTGGGGCCCAGGAAGTAACTGGGCATGTCTTTCATGGAAGGACTCCGTAGGAGCAGTACCAGGAAACCCACCAACATCCGACGACCACCGTTGGAATCCAAATGCAACAAAGATTGTAATTCCAGTTTCTGATGAGGGTCCAAAGGATGGAGACCCATCACAACAAGCAGATGACATCAGTTCTATTCAAGAAGCACACGATAATTGTATTAACGCTGGAGTAATTCCTGTAGGTCTATATGGACAATCATATGGTGGAGCAAACAATGTCCAATCTCACTTTAGAGATTTGGTTCAATGTCCAAATGGACAAGTTTCAACTCTAACAAGAAACTGTCCAGGTAACACCTTGGCAAGCACCGATGCAGGTGGCCAAGCATACGAATTCCCTTCAGGCAGTGGTGGAAACAATGCAATGAGCCTTCTTGTTGAAGCAATGGTTTACATCTCAACAAATAACTCTAGAGAAATTTACATGACAGTTCTAGACCCATATGCAAAGATGAACAATGATCCACAATGGGTTCCAGGTGCAACAGGACACAAGGTCCAAGGCGGCGGATATGTAGAAGATGTGGGTGCAGCAGCAGATGGACACTTAGTCGTTGTAAACGATACACGTGTTACTATTGATGACGCATATTCATTCCACCCTTCAATTGGTGTCGACCGACAAGGAAACACACACATCGCTTGGATGGATGGACGAGACTATGGTTTTGAAAAGGATGTTAACTACGAAGTATACTACACCAAGTTGCGCCTACAAGGTGCAGGTGCTTGGGATGGTGCAGAAGAAGGTCTATCCACATACGCAATCAAGAAGATTGACGACACCCCTATCTCCAATGTAGAGGGTAAGACAGGAATCTCAGGTAATGCACCATATGGTGGTAACTCTGTATTCCCCGCACTACTAACCGATGATCAAAACAATATTCACATCGCTTGGAGCGATTGGGGTAATGCATCAGCACAGGAAGAAGTAGTCTATACTCGATTGAATTCAACTGACTTAACAGGTGACGGATTAGTTGCGCTTGATGAATGGGAAGTTATTCCAGTGACCAAGTGGAGCTCAAACAAATTAGGTCCAAACTCAGGGCGACAACCAAGTCTTGGTATGCCTCCAGCATTTTCTAACGATTTAGGAAGTGGAGCACATATTGCTTGGTCCGATACTAACAAGTGTGGCGATGACGGTAATCAAAACAGATTCACAGTTTGTTACTCACACGTATTAACAGGGCAAGTCGATGTTGAATTTGATGAAGGAGAAACATTCTATCACGTGATTGAACCAAGTCAACAAACTCTGTACAACCTTACGATGAACAATTCAACACCAGGTCCGAAAGACTTGGTAGCAGATACATATGGATTGAATATTACAGGTGTGCCACAAAATTGGACTGCATCATTGCACTTCACTTCAAACCACACAGCAATATTCCCTGATACTCCAATCTTCCTAGAAGGTGGAGAAGATATCCGTTTCTACATGCGTGTTCGCGCACCATCAGTATACCAAGCCAATGAAGATGAATTGGCCGAGATTACAGTTATCGCAAAATCCTACAAGGACCCTGCTATCCAAAATGAATTAGTTACACTAACTCTAATGGATGTAGTCCACGGAATCAATCTAGATACTTCTCACAGTATGGCCGATATCGAACAAGGACAAACGGCGATTTTCTCAATTACAATTACCAATACTGGAAACGTCCATGATGCCTTTGTATTCTGGGACCCAGCAAGTCTTGAAGGTCAACAAGAATGGCAACTTCCATTCGGTTGGCAAGTTAGTTTCCCGACACGTGTTGAACTTGAGCCTGGTCAATCAGTGACCAAGAACTTAGAGGTCAGCGTACCGACATCCGAAGACCCCGGCGCCTTCGTTATCTTTGTCAAGGGCTGGAGCGAAGGAGAACCGATCAAGTCTATTGAGAAAGGAACTTACGATGTTCTTGAACTAGGAGTGTTTGTTTCAATCCGTTCAACAGGAAATATTGTCTTTGAAATATCTGACAGAGAAGAGATGATTCTACCAGGTAAGTGTGCAACTTACCCTATTGAGGTTACAAAGAACTTTGATTCTGGAAACATTGTATTCGTTACACCAGGTGCACCAGAAGTAAAGCCTGATGGAATCGATATGGATACATGGCGCATTGACCACTGGGTCGTCAACATGGACTTCTCAGATGCACCAGGTGGCAATGAAATTCCAATGAGTACACCTCGAACTTGGACAATTCCAGCCAATGCAGAATTCATCACTCACGAAGTTAGAGCAGATGTTTGCGCTCCAACTAACGCCACAGCTGGATTGGGACCTGCGTTAACTGTCAAAGCATATCTTGAAGGATATCCAAGGATTTCCGACTCTAAGATTCTTTCAACCAGAGTAAAGCATGTCTATGATTTGGATGCAGGAGTCGATCCTGATGTCGGAACTAATCTAGTCGTAAACCCTGGCGAAAAACTAATCCTTCCAATTACGGTTGTTAATCAAGGAAACGGCCCAGATAGATTCGATTTCCGTCTGGCTCGTGTAACAGATGCATATGGAGTAGACGTACTGTGGGATATCACAGTTCCTCGGGAACTCCTACAAGAGTTGAGCAGAGGAACCTACCAGAATTTCGATGTATTGATGAATGTTCCAAACCAAGTACAAGCAGGAACATACACAGTTGTACTACAAGCATTCTCTGAAGAAGCATACCCAGATTCTGCAGGACGTGAAACAAGACTTCGTGACCAATTGATATTCAATGTTGAAGTCAGCGAATTCCATGATATGCAAATCTCAATGGATGAAACCGTTGAGAATGCGGTAAAGACCTCTGCACCAGGAAGAGTCGTTAGATACGTTGTAAACATCACCAATAATGGAAACGTACCTGATGTTCCATCTTTGAATAACCACACAGCAACTCGTGATGGAGATGCCCTACTTTGGGCAGAACTTCCAGGAATGGGTGCTCTCAGTGAATGGTCTGTAGAATGGAAGATGCTCAAGCAAATCGGAGTAGATGTTGCTACTGAGGAAGAATGTCTACATGAAGTTTCAACCGCTTCATCCTTCCCTGAGGACCAATGTGTATTCTTGACCGACATTAACGAATTCAGATTACCTGAGATGGCACCGTATACAACCCATACCGTAGTCGCTATCATCAAGATTGCCACAAATGCCAAACTAGACACTCGTCATATTGGTCTGAAGGTATATTCACGCTTTGGTGACATGAGTGAAGATGGCGACTTTGATGACTCGCCTGCATGGGAAGGAGATGACTTCGATAGTAATGAATTGATAATTACTCTAAGATTACGCGCTCCAAACTTAGTCATAAAATCAGTAGAAGTATCTGATGAAAGTGGCGATGTAGATTCAACGATCCCAATTCAAATCACCCTGCAAAACACAGGAAATGTCCATGCGACCGATATTGAAATTGTACTTTGTGAATATGATGAATCAACCAATGCTATCAAGAGAGAGATTTCCAAGCAAACCAAGAAAGGTAATGGTTGTGAAGAAGAGAATATCGTAATGCGCCAAGTCGTTGGTGCTCTATTAGCCCCTGATGATTCAGAAGAAGCTAAGGAAATTACTCTGTTCTTACTTTACCCAGTTACAGCAGGTTCTCATGGAGTATATGTTGTAGTTGACCCAATGAATGAAATCGTTGAGAGTAATGAAGACGACAACGTTGAGAGAGTTGGAAAGGAACTTTCATCCTCCAACCCATTCATGGATGTTGCCGGTGATGTTGTCAGTAAGACAGCACTTCCGTTCATGGTAATATTGCTAACCTTCGCTCTACTCGGAGTTGTTTACCTTGTTGGTAAGGGACGCAGAGATGATGTCAACAAGAGAATTGCAGAACAATCTTCATTGATTTCTGTTCTTGGTGACGAAATAGACAGCTGAATAATGCAATGATGAATGTGTTTCATAGCATGGGCTGCGGCCCATGTTATGTTCAGTTCAATGCTATCTCTTTGATTTGACAGGTAGCCACCATCGCAAATTACTATTGTTGGTAGTTGCGATGATATGGCCAGCCCTTTCGGAAATCTGCCTTTCAATCTTGAGTTGAACTTCTTCAAGCAAGACATTCATTTGCGCTTGTCCGAGTTGTAACTCTTTGGACAAACTAGCGAGATCCAATCTTTGCTGTGGCGCTTCAATGATACTATGAATCATCGCTCTCTGTTCATATTTGTCAAAGTCACTATCAACAGCGGCTGAGATACGATTGCGAATATGCTGATGTAATGCGATAACAGCATCTCTTTGCTGGTCTAATTGCTCAAGGGTTTCATTGAGGTGAGAAAGATGACTTACACCTTCACTAACAGCAATCTTCTTCCTACCACTAACCAATTCAACCACCGCCATACTCGATGCAGGTAATCTTCCGGACAATCGCATTGGCCCTCCAGCTGGAAGTTTCCGATGCTCACAATTGAATAAATCAGGACCCAAGTCAATCCGTAATGACAGAGCCTTGCGTACACTGAAGATTGTCTTTGGAGGCCCACCCTTTTCACTAGGAACTTTTTCTCGCTTTACAAAATCACCTTTCTCTAATTCCTTCAAGTGCTTCATAATGGCTTGTTGACTAACTCCAATGATTTCGGCAAGTTGCATTGGGTAGTGTGGTTCTCTGACCAAACGTTCCAAAATTTGTCTTCTGACACGGTTTTGAAGAAGGTATAACGCGAGGTCAATATCGTCCATCACTGCTCAACTCATGGTTATGTAGATGGCCGACCCCTTTGAATGCGTCGCAAAATTACATTTCATCCCATTGTTTCCAAGAGTCCGAATCATCCTCGGACTTGTTAACTTCTTTATTCGAGGAAATTGGTTTTCTTTTGTTGTGTGAAACTGCAGATACAGGTGCTATTGAATTGGCTATCTCCGAATCACCTTCATCCCAAGATGAAATTAAAATATCATTTTCTTGTTGCTGAATTTGTTGTTGTTTTTCAGATGGGGTTTGTTGTAACTTAGCGGTCAAGAAAGGGTCTTGAAAGAGTTCACTAGCACCTTCAACATCACCGCGCATCAAGGCATAAACTTGGTCGGTAGTCATCATCGTTCCGCGTTGAACATCACTGGTTCCATCAACAAAAGAACCATCTTGAGCACCGATGCCAGAATCAGCAAATGGCCCAGCGACTGTTTCGCCCATAGTTATTGGAGAATCAGCAAATGGCCCAGCGACATTATTGCCATTTTGTGGCACCATCTCTCCATTATTGAATTGTTGAACTGCAGCATCATTTAGATTTGTTATCGGTGTAAGGGTGCCATCAGTATTGACCATCATCAATTTTGAATTCCCCTTCGATTTATTTGTAGCCATTAGAATTGCAGATAGAGGCAATAATAAAATTCCCATTAAACACATAGAAGTACCAATAATCAAACTCTTTGACCCGAACATCCCATATTGGATATCATCGATTGAAACAAACCAACCAACTTGCTGTTGGCAATCTGCGGAATCACTACATTCAATGTCAAGGGCATATTCTGCAGACTCAGAAACCTGCCAGGATGCGATTGTTTTGAAATTGGTTTGATCACTTGACATCGCTTGGAAATCACTCATGCAATTTTTGTTGTCAAGGGCTTCACCAACTCTTGCAGAACCATCTAATTTTGTTAATGTGACTTCAAAATCACTATCTCCTGTAATTGAAATTGCTCGGTAGCACCCGCTACTAATGTTGACAATTTGCGTTCCAGTTCCCTGAAACTCAACCTCATTGTTTAGGCGAGGGTCAACTACGGAATTAATTTCGTCAGTACTACTTGCAAATATGATGGTACCACTCAGTGTAATTAACAAGGCAAAAATCAGTAATCGTCGTGGCCAACGACTACCTGTTTGCTGCTGCATATTATCTGCTCCAACCTCTTCCCAAATCAAGGCTTGTGTAGATGATTAAGCCAATCCTATCTCTTTTAATTTCTCAGGAAGGTAAGTCTCGGTAACGAAATCAAGACCATATTTTGCCAAGGATTGCTGTTCAGCCTTCTTTCCAAGGTCTAGCATCATATTGATTTGGTCTTGCCACCAACTATCAGCAAATCGAGGGTCAGATAATTCTGCCTTCAACGCTTCAATATCCTTACTTGACAAATCATCACTCGGTAAATCATATGCAACGATATCATCGGAAGTAATACCAAGATAACTAGCGCTCGGAGTTGCCAAATATTCAGAAATGTGTGCGGTCTTAATCGCGCCATAAGCAATGGAAGCAAAGATTCTGAATGACCAAGGATCACCGTCGAGGAAGACGATTACAGGTAAATCCCACTCTTCACTCATACGCTTCATTATCCTACGAGTAGAACGTGCAGGTTGGCCCTTTAGGTGCAGCAATCCACATCGGTAATCTTCATCAAATCCATTTTCAATAAGACGGTCAAACATACCACCAGTCTCAATAGCCATGATGAAATCAATATCGTGCTCTAGCAATTCTATTTTCTCTTCTTCAACATTGTATGGCACACCATACCCTGAATCTCCAACATCATCTCTCGCATTGATTCTCATCCACTCACCGCGACGATTTCTTTCTCGCAATGTTAGGTTACCAATCATTCTAGCACCATCTTCTTCAGGCCTTAACTTGAAATCTTCACGTAAACATTTTGTTACGATTTCCAAATCTTCTGCAAGATTATTAGAATCATTCTGAGTTCCAAATTTACCCATTCCCCAACTTTCAGAAATATAGTACATTTCTCTGAGTGTTGAGGATTTTCCAGCATCTATCATCTGTTCGATGAACTCAACTACGTGTAATGCTCTTAGCAGTTGTTTAGCAGAACCCAAACTCGTAGCATCTCTAATGGAGCGCTTTTTGCCATATTTGTAAACTCCTAATTTAGAATCAAATCCAATATTATTCTTTGTTCTAACAGGTAATGTCATGGTCGGAGGCTCGCCTTTGACTATTTTATCATACATTTCAGCGACAACTTTGTGCATTGCTACTTTTGTTTCTTCAGGTGAATGTCTTCGTACCATCAATTCTCACCTCCGAACAAAGTCTGTTGGCCCTCGGGGGCTTCAACAGTTGGTTTATCCATTGGGATTTCCGCAGCAGATTCAGCGACATCCTCTTGCAAAGTTTCACTCTCATTGCTTACAATCCCTGCTTCCTTCAGTGCTTTTTCTTGTTGACGGATCTCTTCCAAGAATTTCTCATCCATCTTTGTAGCACCGATTACTTCTTGAGAACCACGATAGAATACATCAGTTTCAGTCCAATCGCCTTTTTCTAATCCGTCCAAGGAGTAGTTGAGAGTGACCCTTTCACCAGGGTCTAAGGTAGCAAGTTTCCATGCCCATACACCCGTTGCTTCCTTTCTGCCCCCCATCTCATTATTGACCAGGCTGGCACCAAATTTCTCAGGCCATGTACACAAGATTGTGTATGAGCGTGCTCTACTGGTATAATTGAACAATACAATTTCCACATCGGCCATCTTAGTTTCCTTATTCCAAGTTGTTTGAGTTTCACTGATTACCGCTGACATAATCTTGGTAATTGAACCAGATAATTCGGGAATTGGGCGTTCAAGAATTTGGGCGGATTTTTCAGCAATTGCCGGTAAAATATCATTGATAAGTTCAAACTTTTCTTGTGTTTTAGCCATCTTTTTCTTCTTTTGTAGATGCTTTTTCAAACCTCTACCCATTTCCATTATGGCTTTTCTTGCTTCTTCCATTACCTCGCCATTTTCGGCCAGTGCTTCTTTTGCTTCAGAAGTGAATTGTACATTGGTGCTGGCAAGGTGGACAAGTATTGCAGCAGGTCCCTTTGGAAGACCCTTTCCGCCCGCTTGTTCAAGTCCATATTGCCTCCAATTAATTGCCTCAATAGCTTTGGTTAGCAAGCATCCACCCTGTTGATACATTAGGGGAACTCGATTGGCGAATCGTAAAACTTCAACGTGTTTATCAGCGGCCATTGAGCCGCCAAAAATCAATCCAACTTCAACTTGGTAAGGGTTACCATTAGATACAGAAGGAGCCCTTGTCATGGTGACAATATACCTCGAATCAATAGTTTTTGAAAGGCCTTTTTTGATGAGCATTTCTTCGATTGGAGATAAACAATTAGTGGGCGGATTGAGAAGTTTGACAGGTTTTCCGGCAATAGTTCTCTCACCCTGCATCGATTCTAATAGCGCTCTAACATGATCTGGTTTGAGGCTCTTAGGTTTGACCTTGACATCAATTTCAGATGCTTCACATAGTTCCTTAGCAGAACGAGATGAAACTCCAGAAAAATTACCTCTCAAGAAAACGGTCATTCGAGAATCTTGAGATTCATTGCACATTCGCTGCAATTGCCCTAAGTGGATTCCATGTGGGTGTGGTTTGATACTCTCAACTTTCCCCGGCAGTCTTTCAGTAACTCTTGGCCAATGATGGACCTCGCCCTCTGGGTCAATGAATGTAATATCGGCGTGTGGATTAACAATGCTTGTCATTCGAAGATATTGCCAAACAGATTGACGCCCTTTCTGATACTTCGCCTTCATTCTGCAAGTAATTTCAAGTCCGTGCTCTACCAATTCACCATTTTCATTTTCCCATATTTCTCTACCTGAATTAGATTTTGTAGCTTTATTTTTTCTGGTATCTAGGCCAATATCAACTACCGATGCGGTTGGTTCAGTAGCGATTTTTGAGCGAACATGTGTAGGAGTGCCGGTAGTTAATTGGCTATACATTACAACTCCAGTGATTCCAATTCCTTGCTGACCTCTTGATTGGCGAATAGCGTGGAACCTTGAACCGAACAATAGTTGTCCGAATACCTTCTCAACACTTTTTTGCGGAATTCCAGGTCCATTATCAGTAGTTTTCATTTCAATAATATCTTTCTTAGAATCTATTTTACTAATTTGAATCCTTAGAGTAGGTAGCATTCGCGCCTCTTCACAAGCGTCGAGTGAATTGTCTACTGATTCCTTGACAGCAGTGATTAGTGAACGGGCGAGAGAATCAAAACCAAGGAAATGTTTATTCTTTTCAAAAAATTCAGAAATGGCTACTTGTTTTTGGTTGGATGCTAGTTTCTGTGCTATTCCCATAGGTGGTCCTCCGCCCCTGGTCCTCCTCAGTCCTAATGACTTCGGGCCAGCAGACAAATAGTCTGCCACTGCGACGGTTCTTAACAAATGGGGGTCAATCTCTTGGCTCACAGTCTTTTGATAGCACTGAAATTGTAGGGGGCCCTTGGAATCCCCTTGGCTGGTTAATATACTATCTTTGACAAAATATATACTGATTAAGATGAGAGGAAAGGGTTCACAGAAAGAAGCGAGATTAAAGCGATTGAAACTTGAAATTATTGATTATGTTGAAATTTCACCAGGATGCTGTGCTGCAGATATTGTTAGTTTTCTATCAAATGAAAAAAGAATGCGTAATCATGGGTTAACAACTCGAAAAATTGGATTATTCATTCCACGATATTTGGCAGGCATCATCGGATTTAAATTAGATAATACGACGGGAAAAAGAATCTATCATTTGACTGCTGCTTGAATACCAAGTTCTTTGAAGATTGACCCTTAGGGCTGTTTATGCAATGGCCTGATATTACTTCGGCTAAGAACCTCTTTCCGAGCCTTGACGAATCTGAAATGGGCACACCATCATTTTCAATTTCGCAACCGGCTTGGCATATTCTCCAGCCAAAGGGTGATGATTGTTTGAAAATGCAATTATTGGCTTTACTCGATCACTGTAAAGGACAAGAAAGCCTAGACATTAGCACCTGCTCAGCAACATTTGATGACTCTAACGGAATGATTTTCATTGACCCTACGGCAATTATCGGCCCTAGTGCCCATATCATTGGCCCTTGTTATATTGGCGCAAATGCACAAATTCGCCATGCTGCATATATTCGGGAAAACTCGTGGATTTGTCGCGGTGCAGTTGTTGGACATTGTTCGGAAGTAAAACATTCAATTCTACTACCTGGTGCGAAAGCACCTCATTTCAATTATGTCGGAGATTCAATATTGGGTAGTGCAGTTAATCTGGGCGCAGGAGTAAAACTGAGTAATCTAAGAAATGATGGCGGAGAAGTTTTCACGCGATGGAATGATGAGCGATTAGGCACCGGATTACGTAAATTCGGCGCAATTCTGGGAGAAGGATGCCAATTAGGATGCAATAGTGTGACAAATCCAGGCGTGGTCTTAGGGCCAAATAGCATGGTTTCTCCAAATTCTACAATTACTGGAATTCACCAGACTTCAAAGCATTCCTAAATCTATGGAAAATATTGGGTGATTTTATGGCACAGGTCAGGCGATTATTCGGAACAGATGGTATCCGAGGAAAGTTTGTTGAGCCAAATCCCTCTGAAAAATCAGCCATTGAAGCCTTACATCAAGACAGAGTCATCTGCTCAACATTAATGCGACTTGTTGGCGAATCATTGGCGAGGGTTAGCGATACGATGTCAGGTGAAGGTACAACCGTAGTAGTCGGTTGGGACCAGCGTCCTTGCAATGAAGAGCTGGTGGCAAATTTAACACTCGGACTACGTCTTGCAGGGTGTTCAGTAATCCACATAGGTATTTGTTCAACACCACTCTTACATTATTCAATACTACAAAATAATGCAAGACTTGGTTGTATGATCACCGCATCTCACAACCCAGTTTCAGATTCAGGTGTCAAAGTTTTTGACAGCCATGGATACAAAACAAGTCCACAGTTAGAAGATGAAATTTCTCTAATCGCTGAAGCGTTGGCTCAGGAAGAAAGAGAAATCGATGACATTGACCGAGTTAACTTTTCTTCCGCAGACATCAATCTATGTGAGCAGGAGAATTGGGCACAACAACAACACTCTCAATGGCTTTCAAGACGAATGGAAACATGGAAGGATTTTGGCAGTACACTTTCACATGAAAATATTGCAAACCCATTGGTACTAGATTGTTCAAAAGGCGCTCCATCAACTTGGTTTGCCCAATGGTTAACCGAACAAGGAGTTCATTGTAAAGAAGTAAGCCAAGATGCAAAGGCGATGAATGATGGCTGTGGTGCAGGAGAGTTATCGCCTACAGATTTTTGGACATTTGATGAAGCGATGAATGAGCCACATTTGTTGCTAAGAAATGTTCAACCTGCGCAAGCAGGAACAATTGTCGGTGCGGCCTTGGATGGAGATGGAGATAGATGCTTGATTATAGAGGCAACAAAAACTGGTTACAAAGTAGTCGATGGCGATGCTATCGCAGATTTATTGCTAAAGGCCGCAGCGTCTAACAAACCGAATTCTCAATGGTGTTTGGCAGCGAGTATTGAATCAGATTTGGCTTTATTGAGCAATCCAAATCCAGAATTGGAAATGATCACTTGTGAAACAGCAGTAGGCGACCGTTGGCTTAGCGTTGAATTGCGCAAGAGAGGATTAGTTGGCAAGGATATGCCCAAACTATTCGGAGTAGAGGATTCAGGCCACGTCGTATTACCAAGCCGCCACCCTAATTTGGAAGATAATTGGTCATTGGTAGGGGATGGCGCGGCTACACTTACAACATATCTTTTAGCAAAATCTTGTATTGGCAATAATGAAATGATTCGAGGTTGGAAGAAGCGAGTATCAATTTCAAATGTTGACCGAACTCGTTGGGATGGCAGAAATCAATTATCCGATGATGTAGCAAATATCGCATTTAGTGAGTTGAATAATCTCGGCGAAATAACACATTGGAATCGCCATGGTTTGGATGGAGAGGAGAATCTTATGCTAATTGAGGCACTGTTAGATGACCGACCTCTTTCACTTGGAGTCCGTAATTCTGGGACCCAAGCGAAAATTAGTATTTCATTAAGACTGGGAATTGGCTTAGATTATTCGCCAATGGAAAATATACTCAATGAGATTTCAAATTTGCTTTCACTTCAGATGTGTTTGTGATTCAATCATCTGACAGAAAACCTTCATAGGTTTGAGTTAGGTAAGTGATTATTCCAAGCAATGCTGCTGAACCGAATAGAACGATGAGGATAGCACCTATGCCGGCTCCTGAAATGAAGAAGATTCCCCCAAATAATATCCCTAGAAGCAAATCGGCTGCTCCGACAATTCTCCAACCCTTTCTCAGTGTTAGAATACCACTAACCCATGCGGTGGCACTGAGTAAAAATGCTGCAATAATTACGAATAGCAAATTGCTCATTGCAATTGCTGCCGGCAATAGTAACAAGTGACTGGCCCAAAGCCCTGATGCTAACCAAAGTCCTTGACGATTAACTACAGTCCATGCTGAGAAGATAATCGAAATGATTCCAAATGAAACTACGATTTCTGACAACTCGATTGGGTTTGACATTGAAAGTAAACCTGGTAGCCAAAATAAGGTAGCGAAAACCATCAATGGGGCAACTAACCATGCTGCCAATGCTGCCGCAGGCTGGGTCCAATTGACTCCTCTGCGAATTGTGAAAACAATTGCGAGAATTCCCGCAGGTCCAAACGAGAGCAATGATGTCATCATTACCCAAGCACCGCGCCCTGCAGCACCCCTATGGTCTGGAAGTTGTCGTGAAATACGCTGGGCTTCAACCCAATCAAACAATATTACCGCTGCCAAAATTAATACTTCCAATATCAATATTGGGACTGTCCAAGATATTGATTGAGAGTGGGCGAAAGGATCTACTTGTAGAGGGATTGGCACCTCTCCCCCAACTAAGAGTGCTAAGATTCTGTCAAATGCAAAGAGGTAAATCACACCTTCTAAGGCGTTTGGAATACGAATCCCAAGGTCGTTTCTTCCCATCAAGCCGACTCCCGCAAGTACCACTAAACCAGAAAATAATAGCAATAGGTGATAGGTGTCTCCAAGAGTTACTACAGACTGGGAAACCCTTCCTGCTATGTGAACCAATACCAAGCCACCCATCGAAATTGCAACTGGCAATTCAATCCCCATTAAATCAGGAAGGCGTAATCCGATTTGATTTGCTCTTAGACGAGATAATGTGATGAATAGAATTGAAACAGCAACACTGAATCCTAAAGCTAGGAACCCGTCTGCAGTGGTAAATGAAAACCATGTTGATGTCAATATCGTGACCGCTAAGAAAGTCATTACAATAGTTGGTCGATGGTGAATATCGCCGATTTCTAAATCATATTTTCCAATTGAACCTGAACGCTTTGAACGTTTACGTTGCTTTTCTAATAATTCCAGCATTTGAGTATCAATCAACCGTAGATTAGACTTGACAGGGGAATTCCCGCCATCGGAAGAATCCGAACTAACTTGCTCTGAAGTTTGCAAAAACTCCTGCAAAAGTTGTTGTTTCCGTTGAATTTCAGCCAACCTATCTTCCTTTCTTGCAAGTGCTCGCAGACCGGAGCGAACTTCACCTTGGAATGCCAAATATGCACCAGAACCCATGAAGGCAACCAGTGTTAGAACATCGACAATTGCGACCTCTTCAGCCTTCCCCGCAAGCCCCATCATCATGATTAGGAAAATTGCTGCTAATGCAGGTGGTAACATCTTCTCAACCTTTGCAGCCCTTTGTAAATATAGTACTAAACCAGCATATGAAACATAAACCAAAATCAATAGGTTAGTGACAGAATCTGGTAGCATTTCCACTCCTGCTAATTCTTGTTGATTGAGGGGTTTGAGTGCAATGACGATGAATAGGCCAGCAAGAAGTCCCATCATCAAAGAGAGTAATTGTCCCGGCAAAGCCTCAGCAGCTTCAATTTCAGCCAAATGAGTATTCTTTTTGCGCAAACTATCTCCATGTAGAAGCAATAACAGGCTTGCGATAATGAGGAAGATGGCAAATACTCCTCCGAATCCAAATGAGTATGAGAGAATAATTGCAAATATTCCCCAGATTGTCATCAGTGTACGCGGTTTCCCCTCGTGTTTGCCAATATATACCATGAATGAATGTGAAATAATAAGGGCGCCGAATGAACAAAGCAGTCCTATTGCTGGCAAACCGTCAGGACGTGCAACCGCCCAAATAGTAAACACACTTAGAATGAAACTAATATTCCATAATTTCAGTAATCCCGAATCTCTCATTCTTGCTCCAATTTCCGATAATCCAAGTAATCGTGCAGCGAGATTTATTCCAACGCCACCTTGTTTTATATTCACGGAAACTTGTTGTATCACAAGAAAACCGATCCACAGTGATAAGTCCCATTGGTCAATACTAATGGGGAGGAAATCAGAGGATACTAGGCGGTTTTCAGCATCGGTGGCGAAAATTAACACCCAAGCCCAAGGTGCCAATACCGCAACTCCTGCAATTGAAGGCGATTCTCGGTTGAGGGCTAAGAATGCCAAACCCCCCCAAACAAACCCTTGTGAAATCAGTAATGTACGGGCTCCAGTTCCAGAATCATTTGCTGGTATTAACAATGTTAGAAGGATAATTATCGCGATTCCACCCAGCCATAAAACGTGGTCAGATACCATGGTTTGATTTTTCAACAGCACAACACTCGTCAATAATGAAGTGAATATTGCATAGAGAGTATAAGGTTGCAATCCCCATGGCAAATCCACAGAAAAGGCACTAGTAACGAGAAGAGATAACATCCCGAGAAGCAAAGGTGCGGGGAGAATCACATAAGGCACAATTTGTGACCATTCAACGCCCCTAACCACAAGATAAGATGCTGTGAAGGCGGTGATAAGCAAGACCAATTGTGCAATAGCATAACCGGTCTCTAAACGGTGTGCAGCGATGGCCAATAAGGCTCCAAACATTCCCAAACTAACCGATACCGCCCACAATCCTGGCTTTCCTAATCCAAGTGCATTTAGACCGTCTGAAAACCAATTATCTGCTTTTACGAAATGTGCTGCCATGGCTGCATTGGTTCCTGTTACTCCAGCCATTAGTAAGAATAGGAGTAAATCATCATCAAATGATAATATCTCTAGTCCGAACAGATTCCAGCCACTAGATATTGCGTGAACTCCTATCCACAAATAGGATACAGCAATTCCGAGGGATGCTAAGTTGCCAGAATTCCTGAGGATGGCGAGTGCATGAAACATTATTGTTCCCAAACCTATCATTGCGGCAATACCAACTTCACCATAAATTGCACCAGTTGCACTTCCAACCACCATCAATACAATTGTTGCTTGGGCTGCAATAGCATCTTCATCATGGCGTTGGGCGATAATAATATTGAATCCAACCAGAGTCAATAGGGCAATCCCTAACGTTTGAGATGAACCAATAGGTGATGCATCCAACCAACCCCAGTGCCATGCATCAATCGCCAATCCATACAATAATTTCATAGAAATAATGACCCAAGTTACACCGAGTAATCTCATATGACTCTTGGGAATCCAATTTTCCCCACAAAATAATCCGAATACCGCCATCGACACTAACCCGAATAAACTCAAGAGAGGCGGGATGTCGGGGTTAGTCCCAATCAGTGTTCCAATCATAGTCCAAATGATAATCATGGCAACCATCATACCTTTACTGAGTTGTTTTTCACCATGTACTGCAATATCGGTCACAGAATCAAGTTCGCTAGGGCCTGCAACTGTACCATCGCGCTGAATTGCTCCTGGTTGGTTGGACGCATCGCTTCGACTGAATATTTCAGTCATTTCTCCAACCGCAACATCCTCTTCAACTTCTTTTTGAGGCTGAATGATCACTTCGCTTTGAGCAGTTTCTTCAGGCTTATTATCGGATACCATAAATGAGGAAATATCTAGGCCTGTTGCCCGATTAAAATCCTTCTTGCGAAGCACCTCATCGCGATTAGAATTGGCAGATGAGGGCGCATTTTCTTCCACTCCTTCATCACTCATGGCGTAGCCATGAACGGAGTCCCTCCTTCAACTCTTGTGAGTTAATATTGTGATAGTGATAGATTTTGACCAATTTCCTGATATGCATAAATCATCAGTTGGCAATGAAAATGGATGTATTTTCAACATTATTGAACTTGATTTTGACCAAAAGGGACAAAGAGGGTCGGCAGAAGGCCCACACATGGCAGGCACCATCGGGACTCCTTCCGGAGACCTCTCGCAAAACGGGATTAGCCCCTCCGGCTTAATACATTGGAACCTTGAAGCAAGGGCTCTAATTGAGATTGCACACCAACGCGGTGAAGGGGTTTACAGTGCAGATAAGGCATTAGTTACCGAAACGGGTGAGAGGACCGGACGTTCTCCTAATGACAAATTTATCGTCGATGAGCCTTCGACTAGTGACGATATTAACTGGGGCGATGTCAACATTTCATGCGACGAAGATACTTTTCAAAGAATGCGCGCAAAAGTAGTTGAATACTTATCAGAACAAGAAGCTCTTTTTGTTCAAGATTTGTATTGTGGCGCCGACTTTTCAGAGGCATTACCAATTCGAGTAATCAATCAAACAGCATGGCATAATGCATTCGCTCGCAATATGTTCATCCGTCCGAGTGAACAACAACTTGAGACCCATGAACCAAAATTCACAGTATTTCATGCACCGCATTTTGAAGCGGATGCAGAAAAAGACGGTCTGGCTTCACAATGCTTTGTAATAGTAAATTACGCAGCAAAGGAAGTAATTATTGGTGGAACAAGATACGCAGGAGAGGTAAAGAAATCTATTTTCTCGGTAATGAATCTAATTCTTCCAAAGAAAGGTATTCTGCCTATGCACTGTTCTGCTAATACCACAGGCGAAAATACTGCAATTTTCTTTGGACTATCCGGTACTGGAAAAACAACACTTTCAGCCGACCCTAAGCGTGCCCTTATCGGTGATGATGAACATGGCTGGGGCAGTAATGGGGTATTCAATTTCGAAGGCGGTTGCTATGCAAAACTGATTGACTTATCTCCAGAAGATGAACCTGCAATATTTGCAACAACTCGTAAATTTGGTAGTGTTTTAGAAAATGTAGTATTAGATGAAAACGGCGTTCCAGATTTCACTGACACATCCAAGACCCAAAACACACGCGGCTCTTATCCAATTGAATTTATTGAAAATAGAACTGCAGATTCCAAAGGCGGACATCCACAAAACGTAATTTTCCTAACCTGTGATGCATTTGGTGTATTGCCACCAATTTCTCGTTTATCACCATCTCAAGCAGCATACCATTTCATTTCAGGATATACAGCAAAAGTTGCTGGAACAGAGATTGGCGTAAAAGAACCACAAGCAACATTCTCTGCTTGTTTCGGAGAACCATTCATGCCAATGCACCCAGGAGTTTATGCTGATTTACTATCATTAAAAATGGCTGAACATGGAGCGAATGCGTGGCTGATTAACACCGGCTGGTCCGGCGGAGCATACGGCGTAGGTAACAGAATGAAGATACGTTATACCAGAGCAATGCTCAATGCTGCATTGGATGGTGAGCTGGATAATGTTGCATTTGCAATCGATTCTCGCTTCGGATTTGAAGTTCCTGAAAGTTGCCCTAATGTGCCTGACGAAATCCTCCAACCAAGAAATACTTGGGCTGATAAGGATGAGTATGATGCAACAGCAGATAAGTTGGCAAAAATGTTCTTAGAAAATTTCGGCCGTTACGAGGATGGTGTATCTGCAGCAGTTAATTCCGCAGCTCCTTCACCACATATAATCGCTCAGAATGATTAAGGCAAATGCTCTTGAGCCTCTAGCCTTTGGATTTATTCATGCAGTGCCTAATGGAAACGAGTGCAGGAAATATTACGATTGAACTTTATGACGAGGAAGCACCGGATACAGTTGCCAATTTCGTGAAATTAGTTAACATGAAATTCTATGATGGACTTCATTTCCATCGTGTAATTGAGCAATTTATGATCCAAGGTGGATGCCCTCATTCCAAAGACCCGATGTCACGCCGTGCTGGAACTGGTGGCCCTGGTTGGAAAATACCTTGCGAGCGAAGTGCTTTGAATCTAAAGCACGATGTTCCCGGAGTATTTTCAATGGCAAATGCAGGTCCTAATACTGGCGGTTCCCAATTCTTTTTGACAACTGTTGATACTCCATGGTTGAATGGAAATCATGCGGTATTTGGAAAGGTTGCTGAAGGAATGGATGTGGTTAAGGCTATCGAAGGATGCCGAAAAATGCCAGGTGATAGACCGGCTCAGCCACAACAAATCATTCGCTGCACAATAATTGATTGAGGCGTTTTCAATGGCCATCCTTGCACTACATGGTGGTGCGGGCGGAGATGGGCCTTGGAGAGGGCTTACCGATTTAGACCCTCAACGATTACAATGTTTAGAAAACATTCTTTCCCTAATAGGTCCTAAATTACAGAATGGCCAACTAAATGCATTGGATGCGGTTACTTTAGCCGTTGAAATGATGGAAGATGAAGAATTGTATAATGCGGGCAGAGGCTCTGTTATTGCAGCCAATGGCAATGTTACAATGGATGCGAGTATTATGCGTGGCTGTGATGCTGCTGCTGGCTCAGTTGTCAATGTAAAAAGAATAAGACACCCGATTCGGGCTGCTAATTTGTTATTGCATCAAGGCTGGCCAGTGATGTTAAACTCGGATGCTGCAGACACATTTGCAATAAAAAATGGTGTTGAAGAAGTGGAACAGCAATGGCTCATTACCGATTTACGCAAGGCACAATGGCAAAAGTGGCGAGATAGTAAAGGGAGGCCTGGTTCAACAGATGAGGATGATTCTGCAGTATTAGATCATGATATTGATTTGGAGATTCAAGAGGGAATGGGAACAGTTGGAGCCGTTGCTTTGGATTGTCAAGGCCGTCTTGCAGCAGCGACATCAACTGGCGGGATGACTGGAAAACCAGATGGTAGAATCGGCGATACTCCAATTATTGGCGCAGGAACTTGGTGTGATACTGAGGTTGCCGTTTCCTGCACTGGCGTAGGTGAGGCATTTATTCGCACTTGCGCAGCCCATGAAGTTGCCAATCAACTGCAAAAAACAATTGTTTCAGGTCAAGAAAAACCACTGCTTATCGCTACACAGAATGTCTTGAAATTAGTTGCTCCCCTCGAAGGCAGAGGCGGAATAATTGCAATATCAAAGCAGGGTGAAGTGGTGCTACCATTCCAAACAATGTTGATGTATCGCGGATATTTCAAGGATGGAAAAATTAAGACCGGAATCGGGCAAGACGAATACGAATTCCCATCAAAATTAACGATTTGAAACTTGAATAAAGTGATTATTTCTTGAATAATCAGTCAGTTTCTTCTCTCGTAGAGAGAAGCAAGCCCTAATGGATGACCACCGTAACGGATGGACATGGGCGAGATGCGTACCGAAGCCGACACCATGGGCGAATTGGAAGTACCTGCGGATAGATACTATGGCTGTCAAACCGCAAGGTCTCTGATTAATTTCGATATCGGCGAAGACACAATGCCTCTTTCTGTCATCCGTGCTTTCGGAATTCTGAAACAGGCTGCTGCTAAGACTAATTTGGCATTGGGGCAACTTGAACCAGAAGTTGCAGACTTGATTATCGCCGCTGCCCAAGAAGTAATTGATGGTAAGTTAAACGACCACTTCCCGTTACGTATTTGGCAAACAGGAAGTGGCACACAATCCAACATGAATACCAATGAAGTAATTGCAAATCGGGCGATTGAAATGGCCGGTGGAGTACTTGGTTCCAAAACGCCAGTCCACCCTAACGACCACGTTAATCGCGCTCAATCTTCAAATGACACTTTTCCTACAGCAATGCATATTTCAGCCGCTGAAGCATTCACACACGAACTATTGCCAAATGTCCGTTTGTTAAGAGATGCATTGGCCCAAAAATCAGAACAATGGAAGGACATTGTCAAGATTGGAAGAACCCATCTAATGGATGCAGTGCCACTTACACTTGGCCAAGAGGTATCTGGCTGGGTAGCACAACTTGATGCAAATCTACGTCGTCTCGATTTCGCAATGGATGACTTGTTTGAACTCGCTTTGGGAGGAACAGCGGTTGGGACTGGACTAAACACACACCCACTTTTCGCCCAGATGGTGGCCGACGAAATCGCAAATATTACTGGATTGACCTTCTGTAGCGCTGAAAACAAATTCGCACAACTTGCAGCACATGATGCTGTAGTTGCAGCATCGGGGGCACTCAACACTCTAGCAGTTTCTTTGATGAAGATTGCAAATGATGTACGCTGGCTTGGATCCGGTCCTCGTTGTGGACTTGGAGAATTGGCATTACCGGCTAATGAACCGGGTTCTTCTATCATGCCTGGAAAGGTTAACCCAACCCAAGCTGAAGCAATGACAATGGTTTGTGCTCAAGTAATGGGCAATCACACCGCCATTACAGTTGGTGGAAGTCAAGGTAATTTTGAATTGAATGTATACAAGCCAATGATGATTCACAACCTGCTCCATTCAGTCAGAATATTATCCGACTCATGTCGTGCATTTACCACAAGATGTGTAGAGGGAATGGAACCAGTGCGAGAAAATATCGCAGCCCATTTAGAAAACTCATTGATGCTGGTCACTGCATTAAACAATCACATTGGATATGATAAGGCTTCAAAGATTGCAAAGTTAGCACATGAGAAGGGTACTACGCTGAGGTCAGCAGCCCTTGAATTAGGATATTTAACCGATGAAGAATTTGATGCATGGGTTCGCCCAGAACAGATGACAGGCCCAAGGGCGTGAATCACTTATCTCTAAGCGCTCTAAGTTTTGCCTGTAGGGCACTTTTACGCGAATCAACAGGCTCCTGCTTTGTCGATGTTTCACCAAGTCGGCGAGTTAGCAATTCACTTTGCCAGAGAATGACTTTCCCATCATCACAACCAATGGCGGTGGCATTGTCATTACCACACATGGACCTAACTAGGTCTACTCCCATTTCAGCGATCAACTCGCCAGTGGATGAATTACGTACTTCTAAACGGCCTTTGAGCCCATCCCATCGTGCGGACCAATGGCTATTATTTTCTCCAATAACACATCCTTTAGCCTGTTCAACGATTTGATTTCCCTGATGCGACCATATTTCCTCTCCTTTGGCCGAGTGTGCAAATAAACCACCTCCCTCCAATACGCATATAAATCCATGCATTGTGCATGAAAGGCTTTCAATGCCCTTTTCATGTTTGGTAATTAAGTGGCCATTTCTATCAGAAATGGTTCCATCAGCATGGCCGAACAATTGATTTTTCTTACCATTTATTCCACACATTACGGGTGCATCTGTTGCCAATTCCTTGTATTCTAACTCTCCACCCTCACCGATGAGCGCTATTCCACATTGTGGTCGGCCCAACCCAATAACTAGTTCATCACCAGTGGAAAAAATAGTCCAAGGCCGCTCAGACATTCTTGTAACCCATTGTAATTTCCCATTTTCATCATAGCACCATACAGCGGATTCAAGGAAGTCGTTATGCTCAATATCATAGACAGATGATATTACCATGACTTGGCCATTATGAGTGGCAAGTGTATCAGCAGATCCCTCAAGCGCGTGAGACCATAATTGATTACCTTCAGAATATGAGAATGCAACAATGTGCAAACCACAAGTAGCGAATAAGTAATCTCCCTGTCTAGCGAATTCACTGACTCTATCTCCAGATTCAACTGTCCAGATAACGTCGCCTTGTGCATTCCACATTCGAATACGACCATTCCAGCCACCGGCGATTAAATCACCTTCTTCTGATTGAAATAATGATGAAACACATTGACCTAGAGAACGCACCATCCATGCTGCTGCCTCAAGGTCCATGTTACCTGCAGCGAGCATTAGCGCATAAGTAACTCGCTATTATTGCATCAATCCAATCAACTTCAATCGGTTAGTGGAATTGTTCTCTTTGGAATTGCGAATGTTAGAGCAAATGCTACTAGTCCGAATAAACAGGCTGAATAGTAATGTCCCATTGTGAAAAATGCTAGAGTTGCAGAAGTCCTTAACACTGCAACTGAACCGGATTTTAGTGACCATAATGCAAATCCTGCTGCAATGATGGAAAGACCCATGAATGCAAAACCGATCATGATATATGTTCCCGCAGCACTTAGATCCATCAATGGATGAGCCATTTGTTCCGGCGTTAAATCGATAGTTCGTATCTCACAATCACTTTGATTATTAGAACAGGGTTGTGCTGCAAAATCACTTTGGCTTGGAACAATAAAATCAATTTTTGTAAAACCAATCGGTTCTATCATCGCCGGAGGTGATAGGATAACTCGATTTGCTAGTACATCCCGATACCCGTCTCTCTCAACAATAATATCAACTCTAACCAATCCAGGGTCTAAATGTTCCAAATAGAAGTGCCCGTTCTCATCACTTAGTGTTTCATTTGATTTCCAAGTCATTCCATTATCCCATGAAATGTGTATTGTAGCATTGGCCAGTGGCTCACCCTCATCATCGTAAATCATGCCTTGGAATACTGCTGACTCATCTGGTGCACCCATACTCATTCGGTAAACAAATTCATCAGGGCGAATTAGACCAGATTCGGGAGAGGCGTAATCAAGACCATTTAGGAATCCAAACATGCAGATGAATAATATGAATACAGCTATCGCCCTTCCCATACCATGCATAACAGGGTCGCGTATGGTCATAATAGCAGAAGAAGAGGAGAAAGTCATCGCCCCAGTAGGTTCTGATAGTCCAGTTAACTCATCGATATAATCCAGTTTTTCTTCAACTGGTTCAAAGGGGACATCCTCAATCTCGCCCTCTGCCATAAATCAACTTATGATGGCCTACTTGATAACAATACGCGAACCTGATTTGGCCAACAATTTAGCGATTTCTGCTTCTGAAACCCAAATAGTCATCTCAACGCTACCGTCATCCAATAACAAATAATCTGTTACCAAGCCAGCATTATGCAAATCAGAAACATAGCCTGCTACTGCCCTTTCGGTAGCATAGTCCTCTGGAGGTAAAATCAGTAACTGAAGTGGTGGGCCAAATAGATAGAACAATATTCTGTCCTTCAAATTCTCCATTCCCTCACCACTATGGCTTGAGATTAGTATCGGTTCAGGTAATGCCAATGCCGCTACAGTTGCCTTCGCCTCCTCAAGTTGTTGCACAGTTGCCTTGTCTATTTTTGTCAGTACAATCATTATCTGTTGTTTTACTGACATCTCATCATTACGCCAAGGAAAATCATCATCGAGTTCTTCACCAAATATTCTCTCAAACACTTCACGTCGACTAGTAAATAATTTCCTCTCTAATTCAAGTGGAGAATCACTTGCATCTGCCAATATTAACAATAGATCACATTCTAATGCCTCTGAAAGAGTTGCTCGAAATGCTTCCAGTGTTGCATTTGGTAATTCGTCAATGAATCCAATAGTATCTGCTAACAATACTCTTGGACTTGCTTCAAGTCTGCCTATAGTAGTTTCAAGAGTTGAGAATAATTTGTCCTCAACCAAAACTTCCTTTCCTGATAATGCAAGGAATAACGATGACTTTCCAGCATTGGTATATCCTGCTAAGCCAACGGTTTGAGCACCACTTCGGCTTCGCTGTCTTCTGCGTTCTGACTGAGCATTTGCATGACGTTGTTGACGCTTTGCTAAAGTTGCTAATTCCCCGTTAAGGTTGTCCATTACCGCTTGTAGTGCAGTTGCACCACCAGCACCGTATCCTGCTCTTTCACCAGAAGTTTGCAGATTAGCTAATTCTCTTAGAATGGTTCTATCCGATTGTAATTGTGCAATTCTAACTTGAGTTCTTGCTTCCAATGATGAGGCGTGAGATGTGAATAAAGATAGCAACAGTCTCACTCTATCCCAAACTTCTACTTTCACAGCATCGCTTACTGCAACTAATTGTCTCGGGGTAGCATTATTATGAATTAATACAAGGTCAACAGATTGCCAAGGATGACCTTCAACTCTTGATGATAATTCATCAGCAACATCTTGCAATCGACCTTTTCCAAAATATCCGCGTGGATCTTCTCTTCCCGATTGGCTCAATATTTCTACGATTTTAATTCCCATCGTTGCTACCAAAGCCTCAAACTCGCGGCTATTTTCTCCATCTCTTACCATGAGGATGGCTTTACGACCTTGGTGATTTGTTCTCGCCTCACCTAAGATTACACCACCAGCTCCTGCGAGCAGGGAATTGTCAACCTTGTTTGGCTCCCCCATGGTTAGGGCCTTGGGCCATCCTCATAAGAGCCCGCCCCTAGCATCTGTTCATGGGCGAGATGCATCATGCAACCATTGAATGGCAAGGCGATGTCGCTCTTGCTACCACTTTTCTCGCCGCTGCTTCAAGGCCTAATTGTAAAGCAACAATGAGTGAAGAGAATGGAGTTGCAAAATTGGAAATTACAGTCAGTAATCCTGACTTGCAGACAATGAGAGATATTGTTGACGAGTTACTTATCACACTCTCTGATATTGAAGACAATGCTTGAGTATAGTTTTCTGGTACGAGCACTAATATTGATTATTGATAATTTCGTGCTCATACCGACCATTCGAACTTCACTATAATTTCAATCAATGAAAGCGCTCCAGTTCTCAGGTTCCAGTACGAGCACCTTGTGTACGTAAACTGCTTTTCATCACAAATCGATATCTAAAATAACAGGAGCATGGTCACTAATATCTA
>ENA-UZWR01001795-UZWR01001795.1-metagenome-genome-assembly--contig:-Day-1-25m-contig-1795_pt1 | contig 33415 bp, 31 predicted proteins | sample MGYA00260337_ERZ794897 | MGnify/ENA metagenome assembly ERZ794897 | reverse complement strand
AGTACTAATCAAGTGCCTCAAAATATTAGGAATCTACAGGAAGAGCGGGCTAAAAAGGCTCAAGTAATAGCTGATGCTAAGGAAGCAAAAGAAAAAGAAGCAAGAAGAGTAAAAGAGATAGAAGAAGAAATAAGGATTAGAAGGGAAAACCCAGATATGGTTAAGGGTATATCTGATGCGGAAGCAAAGAAATTAAGTGAAAGATCAGACAGACTAGAAAATCCAACTATTGGAGATAGACTAGAACAACTAGGAAAAGCACCAGCTAGGTATATTACAAATCCTTTAAGGATACTAGGTGATTTTGATAATGCAGTGCATGGTAATACTCAACTTCCTAATACAGTAAAGGAAAGAAATACTGATATTAAAAGCAAGCTATACAACACACTAGAAGAAAAGAAAATACTTGAGGACCTTAAAAAAGAGGAGCTCACAGATATATCTATAGACGCTGCAATAGAAGCAGGTACTTTAGGTGCAGGTAAACTAGGGAGCTTACTTTATAAACAAGGTAAAAAAGTTGCACGAGCTAAGAATATAAGTAAGATTGCTAGTGCTAATAATAACGCTCCTAAAACGTCACTAGACTGGGGCAAGTGGAATAAAGAAATACCTCAAAACAANNGCTATAGAAGCAGCTGCTAAAAAAGATGGTACTTGGATGAAGAACCCTGATGGGAGTGATTTTAAAGGAAGTAACCCAACTAAAGAAGAATTAGCTCAACATGGTGTTGATATGACACCTGAAGAAGCTATTCAGGCTCAGTTTATACAGCAACAATCTAAAAATTTTAGAGAGTCTTTTGATTCTCCTGTTTTAGATGAAGCAGGTAATATACAAACCAACTACCATGGGAGCCCAAACAAATTTAATAAGTTTGATGTCTCGTCAGCGCCAAGCTCTGATAAAACTGGCGCAAGACTTGGAGAAGGGTTATATACAACCCCTGAAAGAAGTATGGCAGCTCAATATGCTGATAAAAATAAGGATGGTGGTTATATGTATCACTTATACCAAAATGCTCGTAAAAAACAAGACGCTCACGAAAATATAGATAAAATAATCGACGGAGAAATCAGTAAGCTTAAAAAAGACCTTGCAAATGGCAAAATAACCGAAAAAGAAGGAAATAAAATTTTTGATAAGATTATGGAAAAGAATGATCGTATGTGGGATGAGTTATCCGACAATGATTTTAAACTACAGAAAGGTTATGATTATTTTAAAACGGGGGATGAGCAAATAGTACCTTTCTCCAATATACCTAAATCCTTAATAGGAAACAGAGGTACTTTTGATATGTCTAATTCTAACATTTACAAAGCAATAGCAGCACCAGTTGGATTTACTGGACTAGTTGCATCAATATTAAACAAAAAAGAATAATGATACTAAAGAAGAAGAATAGCCTAAAAGGTAAATTACTTTATGCTAGCAAGCATCAAGAAGGAGGTACTATAAATGTATCAAGTTATAGTGATCCTGCTTTTAAAGCGGAGAGTGATAGTATAGCGTCTGCTAACGTATCTATTAAGATGCTAGCAGATATGAAGAAGTCATTAGCTAAGTATAAGAAAGCACGTAAAGAAAGACTTAAGCTTAATGATGACAGTTTACCAGAAGCAGTAGATCTTTACGGAAAAGAAGTAAGCGCTATTAAAAAGGTGTTTGAGTTTGTTGATGCTAGTAACGCAAACCTAAAGAAGTACAAAGACTCTGGAATAGATCCTGTGTCTTCTGAGGATATTAAAGTTAATGATAAGGTTACGGAGACTATGACTATCTTTAAGAAGCCAACACATAAGGTTGTATACTCTGAGCCTAAAAAAGAAAAGGAGGCTCCTAAAAAAGAATACCCTAAAAATGATGAAGGGACACATACTATGCCTGATGGTACAGTTATGTCGGGAACTACTCATAATGAAAATAGTGTAGAAGTATCAAAGCCTAAAGTCAGCAAAGACAAAAAGAGCAGCAAGATATATGTTAGCAAGAGCAAGACTCCTAAAGAGACTAAGCCTTATATTAAAAGAGTTATTGGAGGATCCGGCCCTACTAATTTATTTTATGTTGATAGCGCAGGAGTATCAAAGGGGATAAATAAAAATCTAAAAAATACTAAATACTCAGGCTTGTTAGTTAAAGACGTAAAGTATAAAAAGAAATAAATGAGTAATACACCTAAATATCAAACAGGAGCTAGAATACTAGAAGATGGTCGTAAGTATGTAAACTACAATAAAGGCGAATCATCGATTAACTTTTTAGGAGATGGAGACAGAGGTACTGTAAAAGCTAATGTTGCATCTCCAGTATATAAAGGGTTTAGTAGTACTGTAAACGCATCTAAAGAATTTGCTAATAGAGATGTCAACGATGCGGGGGATAAAAATAAATCTTACGATGTAGGTGCTGGGCTAAGGTATAACTCTTCAGGAGGTATTGATTTTGGTGCAAATGTATCTGGGGATACAGATAAGAATACAGACGCATACAATATAGGAACAAATATAGGGATCACTAAAAGAAACATATCTGCTAATGCTATTGCCAAAGCACAGTTTGATAAAGACAAAAAGGACTATGAGATGAGATCGGCAGTTAGATACAACCCTCAAATTAAAAGAGGTCAACTAGATCTAAATGCGTCATTAAATAATATCTTTAATAACAACGGTGATAAGGAGTATGGATTAAACACGGGGGTTAATTTTAGATCTAATAATGGATTTACAGCTAGAGGAGGTTACAATAGACAGTCTTCTCCGTACATTAATTCTAGTAATGCTAGCATAGGAGGATCCTACACATACAGTAACCCTAAATTCAGAGCGTCACTATCAGCGGATAAAGTATTCTCTTCTAATAAAGTGGGAGACGGTGACGCTATAAATAGTAAATCATCAACAGGATCTGGGAGCTTTAACGCTAACCTATCTAAAGGATTAAATATAAAAGCTAATGCTGGATTTAATTCTAATAATAATGCTAAAAACATTAACTCATTTCTTGGAGCAGGCGTTGGATATAATCGGGTGAGCAATAGAACCGGAAGACCTTCTTGGGGAACTAACATAGAAGGAAATATTGAATCTTCTTATGCTAAAAGGCCTGATGGCACTTATGCAAAAACTGCATTACCTAGATTATCTGGCAGTGTATATAAAAATGTAGGTAAAAATACAAATATATCTTTAGGTAAATCTTTTAATAAGTTGGATAAAGAAAATAATAGAGCTATAACATTAGGTATAACAAGTAGATTTTAATAATAATGGAACTAGAAAAAGGTATAATTTTATATAAAAAAGGAGGGGAGGCTCCAAGAGATGCGTGCTATAAAAAGTATGCTGCTAAAATGCCTAACTCTGCTCGTAGAAGTCAACTAATGTCAAAGTGCAGAAAGGCTAAAGGTATCTCTAAAAAATCTAAAAAAGGATCTTCTCTGAGAAGATGGGGTAAAGAAAAATGGAAAGATAAAATTTCTGGTAAAGACTGTGGTTCTGGTGGAAGTACTGAGTACTGTAGACCTACTAAAAAGGTTAGTAAAGAAACACCTAAACAAGTTAAGGGTGATAAGCTAAAAAAGAAAATAGCTGAAAAAAGACGTACAGGAATGAATAAGACAATATCAAAAGCTAAAAAAGGAGGAATACTCTACAAGTTATGATGAGATCAACAAAAGGAATTATACTTTATAAGAAAGGGGGTAAGTCTCCTAAAGAAAGTATGAAGTGCGGGGAGACTAAGAGATCTACACGTAAACATAAAAAGATAATGAAGCTATACTGCTCAGACGGTAAAAAGAGCCTGGTTCATGCAGGAGATAAAAGGTACGTTAATAACGTAGATTCAAAAAGAAAAGCATTTAAGGCTAGACATAAATGTTCTACTGCTAAACCCGGAACAGCTAGACACCTTGCTTGTACAGAGCTGTGGAAAAAAGGAGGCAAATTAATAAAAAGGTAATAAGAATGGTAAACAATGATCGTAAAATAATCTCTATAGACGGCGGAGGTATAAAAGGAATAGTAGCTATTAAAGTGTTGATGGCTATAGAAGAAGAAATGCAAGAGTTATTAACTAATAACGTTTCTCTTGTAGCAGGAACAAGCACGGGATCTATTATAGCAGCATCTGTTGCTAGTGGAGTTCCTATGGGAGAGTTGTTAGATAAGTATATAGCATTTGGAGAAGATGTCTTTAATACTTGTTTCTTAAGGAGGGTAACTAACCTGTTTGGGCTTAGAGGATCTAAATACAGAAAACAAGACCTAGCGGGACTTATATATAAAGAGCTTGGGACAGACCCTATTGGTAGTTTACATAACGATTTACTCATACCTTCTTATAATATGACTAAAGCAAGACCTGAAATATTTACGTCTAAAAGTCGTATAGATGTAGGATCTGCTGTTATTGCTTCTTCATCTGCTCCTACTTACTTTAAGCCAATGATTATAAACGGGTCTGAGTATATAGATGGAGGTATTATAGCTAATAACCCTGCTATGCTAGCATACACTGAAATTAAAGCTAAGTATAATTCTGTAGCTTCAGACATATCAATTGTATCTGTAGGATGCGGATCAGCACCTAAAAACTATAATAACTCTAGTAGGTGGCCTACTTATAAGTGGATAAGACCTTTACTAGATGTAGCAGTAAACTCAGATATGTCTATAGTACATAACCAACTCGTAAAGATTTATAAATCCATAAAATCCCCTGAAAATTATATTAGAATAAATGAGAAGATAACAAACTCTATGAATAGCAATATGGATGATGCGTCATTAAATAATATAAATCGTTTAGTAGAGTTTGGTGATTATGTTGTTGCTAAAAATAAGAAGCGTATAAAAGAAGCAGCAATAATGTTGTCAAGCCGTTAATTAAAGGAAGCAAGAGATATCCTTTTTTATTATACTTCTTTTGCTTACTTTAATTGTGTAATAGGGAAGTTCCCTACACAATACGGCAAATATGAAAAATACAAGAATATTCTTTAAGCTAGGAGAACTAGTCCAGCTTAAACAAGATATACCTAATAAGCCCATTATGATGGTAGGTAAAATACCGAAGTCAAGAAGAGTAATGGAAGACGCACCTAGCGTATTAATCGGTGTAATATGTTTCTGGTTTACAGAAGACAAGACCTACCAAGAAAAGCTATTCAGCACAAAAGACCTAGAAAAAGTAAAAGTATAAAGTATGCTAAAGTTCACTGTTCTAAATGAGCAAGTTTTACTAGACCCTAATATCATTATGATAGAAGAGTTTAAGAACTTGTACGATTATGGAGAAAAAATAGAGCCTACAATGGGGTCAAGGTTCTTATTATATGTATTCTACTGTTGTGATCTTACGCCTTCTAATCCTATGAAGGATATTGATTATAGAATTAAAGAGGCTCAAGCTATGTCTAGAGCGTTTAAAAATATTAAGAAGACATTTTTAGCTAAAGAAAAGGTTATGATCGATTCTGCTATTGATGCATATAACTTCTTTAACGAGACTTCTGCAGAGAGAGCTATTCTAGCTATGGATAAAAAGATAGACGAAGCAAGGACTGTGCTGGAAGAAACGGATATAGAGATAATAAAGAATATAAAAGCCACAGACGGCACTATAAGCTACGCATCTAATGAAACTATACTAGGTAATCTATCTAAAAGAATAGGAGACTTAATGACATTAAAGATTCAAATATCTAACTCAGCTAAAAAGCTAGAGAACTCAGGCAGGGTTCGTGGTGGTAAAGGATCATCTTTGATTGAAAGAGGTAATCATATTAGAAGAGGCGGAAAAAAGAAAAAGATAGATAAGAAAGAGGTTAGATAATGAACGATTATGGGCAGCCAGAAATAGACGTTAAGAACGAATACGATCCATTTGATCTACCATTCCTTAGAACGGATGATAGAGGTAGAATATGGAACGGTGAGTTTGATGTTACAGAGTCTCCAAGGAGACTATTAGGCGTTCCTACAGGAGAGGAAGACATAAAAATAACAGACTACCTAGTACATAGACCACTACCAAAAGAATTACTAAAATGGCAAGTAACACCTAACTACCATCCGGATAGTTTAGATATGGATGTATGGTATGAAGATATACTTGAGTTTAGTTATGATGGTGTATGGGTTGACGGCGAGTATTTTAATCCTTTCTTTGTTTACTGGATGAACATATTTGTTTTCCCTGTTCCTATTATGGGGAGTGATGGTAAGCCTACTACAGATTTTGAAACATCCTTTGCTGCTTATTCTAATATAGACAGATACTTCTTTGACTACTGCTGGAAAGCAGAACTTACAAGACAAGATATCGCTATAATGGGAGGTAGGGGTGTAGGTAAGTCATATATGATAAACTGTATAATAGATAGAGAATTTAGGTTATACGAGAAATCATGGTCTTTAGTGTCTTCTACTAATGAAGAAACTACATCAGAAGCGTGGTCTAAAATAGAGCAAGGAATAGAAGCTATAGAAAAGCAGCACCCTGCGCTAAAGTATAAGTTAATTACAGACTCTCATATTAAGAAATTATCTGGAGAAAATATAGAGTTACCAGACGGTACCTCAGAAATGTCAGGCCATTTATCTCTAATAGAAAAGATTACATACGGTAAGAATGGAGGTAAGACGAGAGGTAAGCGTCCTACTAAACAACTAATAGAAGAGTTTGCAGCTTTTCCTCCGTCACATCAAAAAGGTAGTTTGGGTGCTTGTATAGGAGAATCTAGAGGTTCTTGGTATGTAGGAACATCACTAAAGAAATGTACAGTAATGTATAGTGGTACTGGTGGTACTGTAGAGAATGATGAAGCTGAAGGTATATTTACAGAGCCTGAAGTTAATGAGATACTTCCTACAAACGATTGGGGTGAGACTACAGGATTCTTTTGTCCTACGCACGTAAAATATGCAGGTACTTGGGAAGAGACTGGATGTCCTGATATAGCACTAGCAACGTCATTGGTAAATATAAGAAGAGAAAAGGCTAAAGCTAATCCTAGCTCTTACTTAACACTTCTTCAGGAATTTCCTATGACAGTTAGAGAAGTATTTACTAAGAAAGGAACTAACTTATTTAATCAAGATAAAATAGCTAGTCAGCGTATAAACATTATACAAGGAGGGGATAACACACCTAAACCAGGTAATGGATTCCTTAATTGGAGAAGATCTCCTACTGGCAAGATAATAGGGGTAGAGTGGGATGCAACCCCTCATGGAGATGTATCTATTCTAGAACACCCACACTGGTTAACTGAAGCAGCTAATGAAAATGAAAAGTCTCCTATAGACGGTCTTTACGTGGGAGGTTGTGATAGTATTGACCAAGGTACATCGGACTCTTCTTATGCTACCAACAATAAAAAGGGATCTGAGTTAGCTATACTTATAAAAAAGCGTGTGCTAGATGGAGGATATTTTAGAACTACATCTAATTTGTACGTAGCTAAGTATAATAAAAGGTCTTCTAATGTTAGAGATGACTGGGATAACGCCCTTAAATTATCTTATTACTTTAACGCCGAAGTTAATATTGAATATACTAAGATTGGTATTGTCTCACATTTTAGAGATAATAAAATGTACCACATGCTTAAAAAGAGACCTACGATTAACTTAACATCAGGGGACCCTACAAAAAACACACAGCTAATAGGTACTACTGCTGGAGGTACAATTATTGATCACCAAGATATGAAAGTAGCTTCTTATATAGACAGCTTCTACGATCAAATATGGTTTATGGACATACTAGACCAGCTACAAAACTACAATAGAGATGATCGTACAAAGTTTGATATGGTAATAGCTATGGGTCTTTGCGAGCTTGCTGATGAAGATTTAATGGGTAAGGTAGCGGGTATACAAGCACCTAAAGAGTCTAATCGTCTTAAAGCATTTGGTTATTACACAGATCCCATTACTAACTATAAAAAGTATGGGGTTATACCAAACCAAGAAGACAGAAGAGATGAAATGACTCAGATACTAAAATCTGAGGCTGACAAGTTTAATAAGCACGGCGGTGTACAATGGATTGATATGACCGATCCTAAAAACCCTGTAGTAAATTACTAATCTACTTTTATTCTCGGCACTTAATTCCTATTATTACTCATACAAAATAAGTAAATATGGAAAAGTTAAGCATTACTCCGAGCAATATGAATGTTGTTGCGGAGATTCATAAGTTGCCTACTATGGAAGATGGTGTATATTTAGGAGAGTCTCCTGAAGGAACCAAAACAGCAGTAGAATTTTATTACGCTAAAGCAATTAATCTAGGCCCTGATGCTATTAGTAAAGAGCAGTGCCCTGAGCTAAAGTTAGGAGATGGTATTATATTCCAGCAATTTGCTGGATACCATGTAACAACAGACGATGGTTTTTGTAAAGTAGTAAGAGGAAGTGAGATAGTAGCAATAACTAGTAATTTAGATGATATGAATGTTGACACAATAAAACCTACAAGAGATAGAATTTTAGTAAAGATAATTGACCAAGATGTAGTTCAAGATGGTATATACGACCCTTCTTCATCTGACCCAAGAGAGGCGGATGTACAAAAAGGGGAGGTAATAGCTTGTGCTGATGGTGCTGATGATTATAAAGTTGGTACTATTGTAGCGTTTGATCCATATTGCGGTAATATGATTTTAAACGAAGGTAAAACAAAGTTAAAAACTATTAACAGTTTTGATGTTTTATTTTCATTAGAAAAATAATAGATGAGTGGTTTTGCAAAAAGTTATAACAACATAGAGGACGTACACACCACAGAGGAAGAGAAGAGCACCTTTTCTTACATGCGGCAAGCTACTGACCATTTTATAACAGCATTAGTAGATGAAAAGCCTCGTATTAGAACGGCTAGAAATCTATATGATGGTGTAAGAGATGGGCAGGAGTTTAAATACTTAGAGGAGACTTTTGGTATTGAAACTCCTATGAGTATAAAAATGACTCCTTTAATAAAAACTAGAATAGATGTATTACTGGGGCTTTTATTAGACGAAGTATTTACATTTAAAATGTCTGTTAATGACAATGCAACTCTTACAAAGATAGAGAAGACTAAGCTAGCAGAAAAGGCTAGAAGAGTATTAGAAGGGTATGACAACCAACTAGAGAATAACTATAAAAGGGCAGAAAATGGGGATGATCCTAAATCTGATGTAGTTACTGATGAGTATATAAACTCGGTAAGTACTATGGTAGATGAAGAGTTTATTTCTAATTTTGAGATAGCCGCACAAAGCCTAGTAAAGTTTTTTAGTCAAGACAGGACTATAGATCTAAAGCAAAAGGTAAAGCAGTATTTCTTAGACCTCCTTTTAACAGGAGAAGCTTATTATAGAGTAAGAATAGATAAAGAGGGAGCAGATCCAGTATTTGAGGTATGTAAACCTGAAAATATATTCTTTAATAAAAATACTAACCACCAGTTTATGTCTTCTGGTCATACGCCGTATGTTTATGCTGTAGTGCATAGAAGATACATGAACAGAACTGAGATACTTTCTAGGTGGGGTAACAAGATGAATAAAACCGCTAAAGATAAGGTATTTGGAGAAATATCTAAAAGCGGAAGAGAGATAACTGATTCTAGGCATCTAGGTCACATATTTAATAAAGATTCAAATAACTCTACACATAACCAGCATATTAATGATAACTTAGATTCTATTGCTGTATACGAAGTAGAGTTTTTAGTTAATAATGAAGTTAGTTTAGAGCAAGAAGTAAAAGAATCTTTTAGAACAACCGAATCAATAAAGTCTAGTAAGTACTATACAGATTCTTATGGTAAAGATCCAGGAAGCGGTCAAGTTAATAAGAAAGGATACAGATTAGATAGATACCAATCAGTTAGAATTGGAGACGATATATACCTAGAGATGGGTAAATCAAGATGGACACCTAGAAGTATGGGTAATCCTTCTTCTACAGTACTATCATTTAATGGTGGTGCTTATAACGACAGAAATGGTGTACCATACTCTACAGCATTAGCGCTCAAAGGACTTCAAGATTCTTATGATATCGTAACGTTCTTTAGAGATAATCTAATTGCTAACTCTGGTGTAGATGGATCTAGAGTAAACTTAGCTGCTATCCCTAAAGTACTAGGAGAAGATTATATGGAAAGGGTTCTAAAGTTTGTTTCTTTACGTAAACAAGGTATAGAGCTTTATGATCCTACAGAAGATGGTGCTCACTTATTTAGTGGGTATGGTGATTTTAAGGGGTCTCTTAACGGTAATGTTATAAATGACCTTAACTTAGTATTAGAGTCTATAGAAAAACAAGCAGATACAACTAGTGGTATTAATAGACACATGTATGCAGCAGCTGAAGCTAGAGATGCTGTAACTAATGTTAGAGTAGGTCAACAACAAGTGTCATTAATTACTAAAGACCTTTTTGAAGTATTAGGTACAGTAAGATCTTACATGATATCTGATCTAATTAATGCAGGTAAAATAACATATAAAAAAGGTAAGCGAGGTTCTTACGTTGTAGGACATAAGCAAATAATATTCGATGTACAGGCAGAAAACTTCTGTTATACTGATTTTAATATACACGTTATAAGAAATGGAGAAGAGGCATCTAAGGTAGATAAAGTAAAAAGTCTTATACCTGAATTAGTTGGTATGGGTGCTTTAGATCCTGATGTTATAATTAAATTGACGCTCTCTGACTCACCTACAGAAATGGTTAAGATCATAAATAATAGTATGGCTAAGACTAAAGAACAAAATAATCAAGTAGGTCAGTTAACCCAGCAAGTAGAACAGTTAACTGCTCAGCTTAAAGAAGGAGAGAAAGCAGCACAGGAATTTGACGCTCAGATTAAGAGATTAACATCTTTAGATAAAGAGAATAAAAAGAGAGAGCTAGACATAAAAGAATACGATGCTAAAGAAAAGTATAAACTAGGTTACAAAAAACTTAGTATAGAAGAAATGGAAACTGCAGCAGAGATTAAGAAAGATAAACAAATAGTACAGCTAGAAAGAGAGCAGATATACGCAGAGTCGTCTACAGGATCTTCTAGAGAAGTAAGAAATAATTTCTAATGGCGGATAATAGAAAAAGATATAAAATCAGATTAGACGAGAAAACACTCGTAACAGTTTTAGAACACCACTTGTATAAACCCAGATGGATTAAATACTTTGGCTCAATTGAAGCAGTAGAAGAATTCATTAAAGAAAGCAATAAAGATGAACATTAGAGAAGTAGAATCAATAGCTACATCAGGAGCATTACTAGACACATCATTTAGAGTTGATGGTGATGTAGAAAATGTAACTTTAGCTTGGGATAGCGAAGAAAGCAAATTAGGAGTATTAGATTATAATATTAATTATAATCATCTTCCTTACGGTATAGGTACTGAAGGTGTAAAAAAGGTGTTTTTAACCTACAATGGTAGAGATCCTAAAACAGGTAGAGTAATAGAAACAGTGGTTTTAGAGTCAGCTGACTCAGCTAGTCCTGTTTTAGAAGCGGATAGTGACTATATTTCTCCGGGATATAATAACTCAAACGAATGGCATTATAATCCATCAGAGTTTACATTTCCATCTGAGATCCTTAGCCTTACTAATCCAGCAGATTATTACAATCAGCCTTATGATTATAGAGAAGGGTTTACAGTAGTTAAACAATTCCTTACAGCAAATGCTAACCTAGCTCCTGGAGAACCTGCTTACACAGCATTTTATAGAGCTCCTACTGTTAATACATTTGTTCCAGCTAATACATCAAACAATAAGATATATGTAGATGGTTGGTACACATCATACGTAAGTACAGTAAAGACTTGGGAAGCTGCGGACCCTACAGTAGCAGGTGCAAGCTCAGGAGATATATTATACAAAGACGATGCTTTTTATATTAATACTACAGGTGTAGGAGGATCTTTAGATGCTGATGGAATACCTGATGACGTTAACTGGAAAAAGTCTCCAACATTTGAAGAGTGGCAAACACTTATGAGAGACAATGTAGGAGAACTTACTACAACTGATCCTATATACTTTATTGAGACACAACATTTAGTTACTGTAGAGTTAGGAGAGGCTATCCTTTCTGAGGTTGTAAAGAACTGTGCGTCTAAAGCTTGCGACTCTCCTACATTTGGGGTATCACATGTTAGTGTATACATTAAGTTATTACAAAAAAGATTAGCATCGTGGGTCAAGTTTAATGAAGGACTATATCATGAAGTATCTGATATACTTGAGTCTTCTCGTGCTTTATGTTCACAATGTTTATATAAATAATATGATACTAAATTATTCAGATAGTTACGAGCCTTGGATTAATGAAGGTTATAAAGCGATAGGTAATATACAGCTTTATATAACTCAGAGTGCTCCATTTGTTGGAGACAGCCAGGCATTAGATAATGCATTTGCTCATTCAATAATGATTGAGGCTCTTATTGATCACTTTAAGTATATTAATAATAGTGATAGAGGGTTAAATGAATCATTATTAATGTGCCTTAAATCCATGATAAAAAAAGATATTTGTAAACCAGCGGGTAACAGCGTTAAAAAATTAAAATAATATGGCAACTTTTTCAAACCCTGTATTGGGTCAATCATTGTTTAGTAAGTCTGGAAATAGTATATACAACGCTCCTGACACAGATAGTAGATACATTAAGTACACTAATGGAGACACTACTATATCTCCTAACTTATCTCATGATCACACAAGGATTTATTACGAAGCTCCTATTGGAGATACATCAGATGTAACATTTATAGCACCTATAAATACAGAAGATCGTTCTTTGCACTGGTTTTCAATTAATAATAATAACACATCATCTAAGAAGTTTATATTTTCTGCGGATTATGTATTTTTAGATGATATGGCTGGTGACAGAACTTATACAGTAGAAGCAGGTAAAACAATTGTTTGGTACGGTACTTACTATAATGATAAGCTAAGATTAAGAATAGCATCAGAAAGCGACTAGATCTTGCTTTCTAGTTAAAGAAGTTTAGATTAATTTGATATTGTTGGTAAAGGTAGCACAACTAAAACAGCTCCCATAATAAGTAAATAAGAATAAATATGAGCAATCTAACAACATTAGATGATCTTCACGATGATGAAGAAACAGTAGAAGTACAAAATACAGGAGAAGACTCTAGTATTGAATCCCCAAGAGCTGGATCAGCTGAAAAAGAAGAAGAGGAGGATCCTAAAGAGTCGGAAGAAGGTACTGAAGAGTCTGTAGAAGATGAGCCTAGTAATGAAGAAGAAGAGGGAGAATCTACGGCTTCTGGTATTGATCAATTTTTAGCACAGCACGGTATTGTGGGTGGTATGATCACATTCGAAGGAGAAGACGGAGAAGATCCTGAAACAAAACATTTTAACGAGTTAACTGCAGAAGAGCAGTTTAACATCTTACACGATCTTACTGATAATTCAGGAAACGAAGAGCAAGACATCAGTAAAATATTAGATGAAGATGAGATTGGTTTATTATCTTGGGTTAGAGAGCAAGGAACAAGTGTAGAAGATGCTATTGATAAATTAGCTACAGAAAGATTTGAACAGCTTAAGAACTTTGAAGGAGGCCAGAACTATGAAGATATGCCTAGTGAGGCTATTGTAGGTAAGTGGTTAAAAGACACTAATCCTGAAGCTAGCGATGAGGACCTTATTGAAGAGTTAGACAATCTAAAAAACGGTAAATTCTTTGAAAAGCAAGCTGATGTTTTACGTAAACAATTTATTAACGAGCAGGCGATAGAAGAAGAAAGAGTTTACCAAGCTAGACAAGAAGAAGCTCAAAGAGAGATTGACGAAGATAGAGTTACTATTGCTAACGCTGCTAAAAATATAGAAAGAGTAGCTGGGTGGGATATTAATGAAGACATGAAGAATGATGTTTTAGAATCTTTACTGGAAGTAAATGAAGAAGGAGATTCTCAGTTTATGGCTGAGGTATTTGGAAATCCAGAGAAGTTATTTAAAGCAGCATGGTTATATAAATTTGGGGAGTCTCACTTTGATCAGTTAGAGACTTACTTTAAGAAAGAAATTACTAATCAGTTTCAGGAAGGCAAGAGAGTCGGAGAGTCTGGATTATCTAAAGAGCCATTAGATGGGGGCTACGTTCCCAAAGTTAAAAAGGGCAAAAAAGATAGTATTAGACAGGAAAAGATAGTTAGCTTAGATGACTTGCATGAATTAGATTGATTATCCTTGTGTATGTGAACTAAATTTAGTTTACATGTAATATTATTAATTAATCAATAATCAAGGGTGGGAATATCCATCCATAAAACAAAACAAAACAATGAAAGTTGTAGACAGAAATTCAGTTGCACAGAACTTAGGCGAAACTAAGACTGTACAAAACTTTGGTACTTTGTTAGGCTCTAAGCCTCACAAATTAGGAACAGTAGTAACTATGTACCCACATTTAGCAATCTCTACTTTAACAGATGCTTTAAAAAACGTTTATTATAACCCGAAGAAAGAAGCTAGTTCTTTTACTCCAATCAATTCTATGTGTATTGAGTGGAACATCGATGTTAACTTCATTAAAAAAGTAACTATCGTAGGAGCTATCTCTGGTGATGGTTTACAAAAAGGGGTTGAAACTATTATTTTAGGTGAAAGATACTATGACAAGCATGATACTTTTACATTAGAAAACAAGCAGCAGTTAAGAGTTGTTGCTCCAGCACGTAAGTTGGCAGTTGGAAGATGGGAGTACAGAGTTGTATTAGTAGGTAACGATCCAACTAAATCTATTAATGTATCTTACGCTGCGGCAGGTAGAGATACTCGTTACAGAAGTAACTACCACCCAGAATTATCTGAAAGAGGGTATACTAAGTGGGTAAGTAACACTGAGACTCATAGAAACTACATCTCTCGTCAGAGAGCATCTGTAGATTGGTCAGGTGATTTCGCAATGCAAGAAGATGTTTTTATCAAAACAGGAAAGGATCCTAAAGCTACTTCGTCTTACTACAAGATGAACAAGAAGGAAAAAGACTGTATGGATAACTTCTTATTGTCTAGAGAGAACAACTGTATCTTTTCTGAGACTAACTACGATGTAAACGGAAAATGTTTAGATCAAGATGACCATGGTCGTGATATCCCAATGGGTGATGGAGTTATTCCACAAATCGAAAGATACTGTGATAAATTCTCTTACTCTGTGTTTACTACTTCTGTTCTTAACTCTGTACTAGCTGCAATGAGAGAGAAGTCTGATAGACCAACTGGAAATACTTACGCAGTAGTGTGTAACGAAAGACTTTACGATCAATTAGGAGACTTAATGATTAATGACTTAAGATTTCAGTCTGCTTCTGATGGAGCTTACTTCTATTCTAAAGCTGCAAGTGGTAAAGTAAAAGTAGGTGCTGAATTTGATTCTTACGAATTCCAAGGTAACTCAATTACTTTTATGCCAGACAGATCATTATCTCAGGAATACCCTGAAGGTGGTTATGGTATCTTCTTAGATACTGGTGCTGATGTTGCTTCAGGAAGACCAAACATTGCTATGTTTACTCAGAAAGGTGCTGAAATCATCGCTGGTAACTTACAAGGAATGGGTGGTGCTGATGGTAAAACATCTGGTACTGTTTCTACAGGAGTTCACGGATCTCAGTATCACTTACTAGGATACAGTGGAGCTGTTGTATTTAACCCTTACAAGTCTTACATCTTATCTGAGTCTAGAACTCTTTAATAGTAAGTATTGTTATATAATATAGAGGGAGGGTCGAAAGATCTTCCCTCTTTTGCTTTTATGTAATACATTAATTAGTTATACTTGAGTAGTTATAAATTAACAATAAGTAAATATGAGCAATTTTAAAGAATCTGATCGAGAGATTGATCAGCTAGAAAACGGTACACCGTCAGACAAGGTTATTGAAATCAAGTCTATTTATAAGAACGGTAAAAGAAGTATCCAACCTGCATTAGATGCATCGTCTGGATGGTGGGCAGGAGTAGAAAGACTATCTGACGAAGCTAAGAGTAAATTAGATTACTACGTAACAGTAGGTGAGACAGGACAAGACTCAAGATTAAACACTACTATTGTATTAAAAAACGGGTTAACATTTAATCTTGCAAACAATAGAGACGCTATTAACTGGGCGTGGGTAAAGCACTGTCCTGAATTGGCTATGTCTCTTGATGATGCACAAAAAGGTAAGGCTGAATTCTATGTACACATGGAAGGAAGAGAGTCTGAAAGAAGTAATAGAAGTGAAGAGACTATTTACGAAGCTACTAAATATGTTATGGAAGATGCGACTACAGAGTACGCAAACAGAGCATTATTATTAGGTTTTGATATGTCTCATGAAAAGCCGGCATCAATAAAGCAATTCTTAATAGGAAAAGCTAAAAAAGATCCTAAGGCTATATTAAACATATACAGAAACAAATCTATGAGAATTAACTTATTATTTGTTAAGGCCAAGCAAAAAGGCGTTGTAACTGTTAATAAAGCTGATGGAGTTGTAAAATACGGGGCTACTATATTAGGAGTTAGTGATGACTCTGCTATTGCGTACTTACAACAAAATGAAGATATCTTAGAGCTATTAGATCGTGAGATTAACCCACAATTTAATTCTGCTAAGGCTGAAGAAGTAAACGTCTTAGAGGGCGCTACTAAACCAGCTGCTAAGTCACCTTCTAAAGCACCTGCTAAAGGAACAACTAAAAAATAAATTTAGATGACTGTTAAACAAGCTTACGAATATAGTCTAATGGAGTTAAGGAAACACAAGTCTCCTTCTCTTCATTTAGAAGATTATAATTATTATCTGAACAAAGGGATACAAGAATATGCAAACGATAGGTATGCCCTTTTTGAAACTTCACAACAGTTAACAGATGATTTACAACCTTTAATGACTAGTACACTTGGTACAATATTAGCAGGAAATAAATTACAGTATACAGGGGGCTATGTGTCCTCTGTTACTGCTCTTGACGGTACCGTAACTGAAAAGCCAGTTGATGTTACAATAGGTAAAAGGTATGGGTCAGATTATTATCAATTCCCATCGCCACTAAACTACTGGCACATGACAGGATCACATGTAACGAGCGTTTCTTTACGTAATCATAAATGTTCTCCTGCAGGCACTGAAACAAACGTACCATCTAAAAAGCTTCCTATAGCAATTGCAAATGGTATAATTAATAATGCGTATCTTAAGCCAGATGGTAAAAGACCTTATCATCTATTTACTGACGGAGGTCTTTTAAGCGTTAAACCAGATCTTATATACTTAATAGGTAATAGTAGGTTAAATGTTATAAAAGATATACATATAGATTACCTAAAAGAGCCGGCTACTGTAGAGCTTACAGTACTTCAGAGAGATACTCCAGTTGACACATCGGATACTTTTGAGTTTCCTGAGTATGCGTGTAATGAGATCATAAAAAGAGTAGTAAAGCTTATTCTTGAGGCATCTTCTGATGTTAGATTAAATACACATATACCTATTAATAAGACAACGTAGTCCTTATTACTTTGTGCAAGAGTAAAAAATTACTATTATCACAAAGGGCTCGATACCAGCGGGTCCTTTAATAAAAATTATAAACCGTATTTCTTACACTGGTATAAAGAGGTACACAAAAATTAAATATTATGTTTACATTAGGAGACAAGCAAAGAGTAGAGAATTCTGACGCTGCTATTGAAGTAAGAGACGCATCTAACGCAATATTAGATTTCGCAGGTATTGCAGGTGCTGATTCAATCGTTATTCCAGGGTTTGGTAAATTCCCAATTGGGTCTATTAAAGCTATGAAATTACGTAGAGCAGTTGCTCCAGTTTTAGAAGTTAAAGAATTTGATCTTGTTGCTCCAGCAGGAGTTGAGGTTGGAGATTCTATCGAAGTTGTTTTTTCTTTAAAGACTTCAAGATACCAGGTTGATATCTTAACTCAAAAAGGTATTGGTACAGGTAGAGGATTTAGATTCAATACTGCACCACTTGAAGCAGTTACTACTACAGCTATTAGCGCTGCAATCGTTGCAGCTTATAATTCTTATAAATTACAGTTTCCTGTTTCTGACCTTATTTTAAATGTTGAGGCTGGTACAGATGCTTCTGATATTAAGGTTTCATTGACTGCAGGTAATGAGTCAGTTTCTGTAGAGAAATTAGAGATTCGTAAAACAGGTCAAGGAGTTGCATCTTCTTTATTATTAAAAGTTGATGAGATTACTACTGCATCTACTAAAGTAGGATTTGAAGGAGCTGGACAAGGTAAATTCTTAGAAGAGTCTGTTAGAATGAGTTCTGAGGCTAACACTAATCCTTTTGGATTAAGTACTGCTACTACTCAAGTAGACCTAAGAGGAAGCTATACTGAAGTATTCTTTTCACTAGAAGCTGGAGAAATTTTTGGTAAGGACTCTGCTACTCATAACTTTACTTTATTCTTAAATGAAGGTAACATGTTAGCAGATGGACAAGCTATTGAAAAATTAGCTACTATTGCGGCAGGACCTGTTGCTACAGCAAACCCTACTTTGGTTACAATTACTGGAAGTTCTGATTTAGCTGGTGACGGAATTGAAGGTACTGAAGCTTTAGTTGTTGGTAATACTTCTAAGACTACTGCTGCTGATTTTATCGATGCTTAATACTAACTACTAGTATAATTTATACAAAGAGCCTGGCTAAATGCCGGGCTTTTTGCTTTATATAATAGGGATGTTTTACTATTATTATTGTAATTATGACACACAATGAAATCGCATCTGCGATAAGAAATAAAGTAAGTGATGCTTTATCAGGAAATATAAGTGATCAGGCGTTCAGTATAGAACAGCTAATGGACGAGATTGATTTATCCAGATCATCAATAGTAAATAAGCTTGCTCGTGGTGGTAAGTTATCAGTAAACGGTCTTGTACAATCTATAGATACAATTCCAATAGAAGTTATTGAGCCAACTGATTCTTGCGTTAGAGCAGTTTCAGGACCTTGTTCAGGAATACCTGGGATAAAGGTACCTAGAATAACAGATGTATTTGGTAAAGGAGGCGTAGAGTACTTAGGACTTGTAAACCTTCAAGAGAGTATTGATGTATACTTTGATCCAAATGATATAGAAATGCATAAATTTCGTATCAGGACTAGTAGACGGCCTTATGCTTGGGTAGACTCTTCAGTAGACGCAAACAATATGAATAACATATATTTGTTTAACCTAGGTAAGTTTAACGCTTTAAGATACTTAAAAATACGAGCAGTCTTTGATAATCCTAGTTCTATAAACATATTAGATCCTGACGCAGAATTTAGAGAGTATGCAGCACCTGGATATGTTCAAGAAGCTATTATAGATGCTATCACAGAGAAGTACATTAGATACTTTAGACAACTATCCGTAAAGCCGGCTACAGTACCAAACACACAAAACGATAATATAACTTAATAAAATATGGCACAAGAAGGAACATCTACTAAATCATACGATTTTATGTATGGTAAATTTCTACTGAAGAGTTTATTTGGTATTGAGATAGACGAAGGTGATTATATTGAAATGGCTTACGGTATATATAGAGATATAGGTAATGTAAACCTTTCTGTATATAAAGTAGGTTTTACAGTAGACGATACTTACACAGTACAATTACCTTGTAATGTAGAATCTATAGAAGCTGTTACAGACGGTGTTAAGGATACTTATGATAATGCTTTTAACTGGGATAATGGTTATACTGCTGGATCTAATTACAGACTTCCTGATATTTTAGGAGGTGGTAGAGTATTAAACAGACTTACTGTAAATAGTAGAGAGACTACACTACATCCATCAGGAAGTTTTATACCTTATGATATTGAAGGTACTATAGGTAATAACAGCCTTAGATTTTCTGAGGAATTACTAGGTACGTCAGGAGAAATCATATACAGAGGTATGGTAGTAGATAACGACGGTAATCCTTTATTAAATAGAAAGGAAGCAGACGCTATAGCTTATAAGATGGCATTCTATGACACACAGAAAAAAGTATTTATGAATGAGCAAGGGGCCGCAAGTAAATTAGATTATATATCTAGAGAAAGTGGTAGAAAGATGGCTGCAGCAAAAATACCAGAAAGAATGAGTCAGAATGAGCTAGATAAATTATTAACAGCTAGAACAAGCCACGATAGAAAGGTATACTGGTCAAGTTATAAATCACTACAATAATGCCTTTATGCTCTGTAATAGGATCTAGATACGAAAACACACTTTTAAAGCTACCTACTTTTAAAGAGCTCATGGATATATCAAATATACCTATGAAGATCAAAAAGAATAAAGCTTATAAAGGAAGTGTTATTAGATCTTCTGGGTACTCGGCGTACTCAAGAATATTTAGTAAGTATATAGAGTCTATTATAATAAAGGTAATTCAAGGAGATGGGACATTTATATTAGAGAATATAGGAGAAAACAAGCACTGGGCACATATAAAAGTAAGGTGGATAAGCGAGGATGAACAAGAGTATGAAAAAATTCTTACAACTAACTTTAGATCACTAAACCTTTTTAAGACTGAAGGAAGGCTCCCAATGTTAGTAATAGAGCTAAGTGGAGGAGATACTTTTGAGTTTATATCTACTAATATACTTAGGGCCCTTTCTTACACATGTAATAACTCTACTAAGCCTACACCGTTTAATGGTGACTTAATAGATAAAGAAGAAATAATTAATGATATTAAAGAGGCTTATCCAGGCCTTCTTGATAGTTGTTATAGAAATATATTTAAGGTATCATCTACTGTATTTATAAACAACCTGCGTAATGGAAGAGAAATGAGTATATTATCTCCCAACTCAGTATTAAAGACATCTTATATTGTAAGTAATAGAAGAAGATCTTGGAGTAGAGATAAAAGGGAGTTTACTCCTAATATTACAGAATTAGTTAGATTTAGAAGACGGTTAAATATAGATATTTATGGGAGAAAGTATTAATACATTCACAGAATTAAACACGGATTTTCATGCGGTTAATACCCAACCTACTGTTATGTCAGATGCTGTAAACGCAGCTCTTACTACTAGAGGAGAAAACCAGCTTATACTGCAAAATCTTAAAGGGAATAATGAGATTGCAGGGTTAAAGGAAGGTTATCAAATTCTTGCAGTAACCACGTTTAAGGATATTGCATATATAGTGTCTGCTAAATATGATGATGATGGAGAGTTTGAGTCAGGAGAAATTGGTACATACCCATCTCCTGATTGGGCTGGATTATATAGTGATACAGTAGACCCTAATCTGTTTCTTCCTTTAAAATACCAATACCAGGCTATAAAAAACTTTTCTACTTTAACTACCGACAGTGATTTAAATGACGATTCAAATTATACAGAAGATTTTACAACTGCAAAGCTAAACTTTGGTACTAGTCTTGTAGAGATTGAAGCTCAGCCTTCTTATGACGAGTCTGTAAACCTTATAATAACTGATGATATAAATCCAGTAAGATTAATAAATACTAGGTTTAAATTAGATGATAGCGGTAAGAAAGCTGCTATAGCAGATAGAAGACAGATAAAAGATACAAATACATACTCAGATAAAAGGTTTAGTAGTACAGGACTTATTAGACAATCTGATAATATTGTAAAGCTACAGTTTGACGGTGTTTCTAGTGGTGGTAGTCATAAAGGCGGAGGATATAGATTCTTTTTTAGATACGTAGATAGTGATGGATCTTTAACTAACATTATAGAAGAGAGCAGGTTGGTTAGTATGTCAGCCGATAATCATGGAACTGCGTCTAATGAAAACTCTGGTAAATTAGTAAAGTTTACATTATCTAACCTAGACAAAAAGTTCACTAACATTAAAGTTTACTACTCTTATGCTAGTGGTACTACAGATACTACAACAACAATACATGAGATCACAAATGTCTATTCTGTCAAAGAGGACAGTATTACTATAACTATATACGGTAATGAAGAATTTGTTTTAGTAGAAAGAGATTACTTAAATATCGATTACTCTACTATAGACTCTGCTAAGACAATGGCTCAGTTTGATGATAGATTATTAATAGCCAATACTAGCAGTACAACAGAAGACTACGACTACTTTAAAAAAGTAGCAAGTAAGCTATATATTGAAGAAGATACTAAACCGCTACAAATTAAAGATCTTGGTAGCGGATACGCAGACCCTCAAAATGTGTATGAAAGCTTGGGTTACTGGGATGGAGAAACTTATCAAATAGCTATTGTATTTATACTAACCGGAGGAAGAGGAGTATCTCCAGTCATGCCTCTAAGAGGTATTGATAATTTAAACGGGGATGCTGTGTATACTGACTCAACTGAGTTTCTTAGTAGTGGATTTTTAGGGGAAGGAGGTGAAAGTGCATCAACATCAAGTACTGAAAATAATTTAGGTGTTTATAGAACATCTAGTGGCCGTACACAATTAGATGATGACGGCATTACAACAAACGTAAAATATTTTAAAGTAGATATATCATCTTTAATAGGTGATGATATTTTAGAAAAGTCTACATCAGGGTTTTTCTTTGTTAGAAGAGAGAGAACAAAAGACTGTTTAGTACAAGGAATTATTACTAACACTACTGCGGAGCCTATAACACCTGCTTATAGTATAGAAGATGACTTTTTTAGTATTGATACAAATTATCGTCGGTGGACTGACATTCAAGAAAATATATCAGATATAAGATTAGGAGGAGGTAAGGTAATAGGAGATTTTGAAGATAGCAAGTTTAAAATATTACCAGCACCGGGAAGAATAACTGAAACTAATTATCACAGTGGTAATGTACAAAAGAGTCAAGGTAATTCAATTACAATACAAGGAAGGGCTAACTCTGTAGATACAGAGTTAGTCGAAGAATCCGGCTATAAAAGACTAGAAAATCTAGCGTTTTACTCGGCTGACATGCTAGTAAATCCGCCCCTATTTGCATCACTATTTAACAATACGAGTAAAGGGATAATGAAGAATGAGGCTCCTGTGATAATGAAACAAGAGGTCTCTCCAGGCACTGAATTTCAGCTTGGGAATACTCCATTTACATATAGAAGGAGGACGCTATATACCAATGACGATGATTCAGCGGTTGGAGGTGTTGGTTACTATGGGTTTAGAGCACAAGGCAATGTTCAATATTTAATCGATGATCCTGATACAAACACCCTCACAATATCTTTTATCATAAACATAACAGTAGTAGGGTTAAATGAATGGACTTCTGAGATTGAAAATGTTCCCGTAGAAATATATAAAGATCAGACTACTGGAGTATATTCAGGAGGAATACAAAAAACAAATAATATAAACGGTGCAAATATAGTTAATGTTGGAACACTTAAAAGGTATCAATCGATCTTTGGAGGCCTTGCAATAGAGTTTGAAAATGTTCAATGGCAGTATGAGTCAGGAGAGTTATCTGATGACTCTTACAACATTAAAACATTCTTTGATGGTTCAGATACTGAGCCTCTTGGAGATCCATATTCAATAGAAAAGAGTGTCTCAGTTATTGGTACGCCACAGGCAAATCCTATTACAAATTTAGAGGCATTAGGTTATGAATTTAATCCATTACAAATGAAATCTGATTCTGTAATAGAAGATGATGGAACTGATAGAAAGAATCTAATGACTTACGTGGCTAAAGGTCAGAATGGATATGCTGATAAAGACTTTGCTTCGGTGTCGGATAGAAATTTATATTATGCATCTAGGAAAGCACAATCCTCTACAGGAGGTTATCTGGAATGGGAACCAAGGAGTATTATATCATCATACAAGAGTTATGCAAAAAGTTTTTGTGTAACTAACACTGATTTTTCAGACTACGTAGGAATAAGATTAAATAAATCAGATCAATTAATTGATCTTCATTTACAAGACTCTGATGTGGCAGTATATAATTTTAAAAATGGGCCAATTAATTCAGATGAAATTACAGGGACTGATTTAGGAGATTACGTATATTCCGTACAAGAGCAAGGTATAAAATTTGGGGTTATTGCAAATATATATGAAGATATAAATGGAGTTATGACTAAACCTAAATGGATGTCTCAAAATGAGAGCACTTCTTTTGCATCAGGATATACAGCAGTATCAAAAAGGTTTAGATGGTCTGACTTTGATGGCACAGACTTAAGTAGAAATATATCTATATTTGATGGGGATTGTTATATTAATTATACATATAAAAGGTCTTCATACGGATTAGGTATTCCTGGAGTACCTACAGCAAATAATCCTGATCTATACATTGATGGTAACCAGGCTACTGGGTTATATGATAAAGGATTTGTATTTCCTATTATAACTCAAAACAACTATAACACCTCACTTAGAACAATAGATAAGATAGAAGAGACTGAGACACTATTATATGGTAAAGGTAGATCATTTTACCCTTTAGAAGATATAGATGTGTTAAGAGGATCTAGACAACCAGAATCTACAGGTTATAACTTTGGGTATAACTTTAACTTTAGTGATAGGCTTTACTACATATTAAACTCTAACTCTCCTACGTTTAATATAAACTACGGTAATCGTATAATGGTGTCTTCTCCAAGTATATCTGGAAGTTTTAGTAATGGATACACTGACTTTAGTGGGATTAATTTTAGAGACTATAATAAACACTTAGGAGAAATTACTAAGCTTATATCTCATAATAATGAGGTTATCTGTGTATTTGAGTCAGGTTTAGGTATAGTGCCTATTAACCAAAGGACTATGATATCAGAAGACACTGGTGGAGTATTTTTGGATGATGCTGAAGTACTTGCACAAAAGATGAATGTTATATCTTCTGAGTATGGGTCGTCTCAACAATTTAGTATAGTTAAATCAGATACTAATGTGTATGGGGTTGATTATAGTAAGAATAAAATATGGAAGATAGTAAAAACATCCGCTACTACAACCACGTCTGCTAATAGCTCAGTTGAGATCATTAGTGATTTTGCTGTACAATCAGCATTAAATGCATACAAGAGAACTCTAGAAGAAGGAGTAGGAGAAGGAAAAGGAGAAGGATTTATAAAAGCAAACTACGATAGAGAAAGTAATGATGTAACATTTACATTCTTAAATAAGAATAATAATAAATACAGTTCTTATGATGGTAATAATATATCATCCATTGTATATAATGAAACGCTAGGCAAGTGGGTAAGTAAATTAAGTTGGAACCCGTTGCACATATTTAACTTAGCTAATAACATGATATCTATTAACTCTTTGGCTAATACTAATAAAATGTGGAAACATTATTCTACAGACGTAAAACATTGTAACTTTTACGGGAAACAAGAAAAGTTTGTATTTGAGTTTGTTTTAGTAGATAATCCATCGATACAAAAGATACTAGACAACATGCTAGTAATATGTAATAGAGCATTCCCAGGAAGGGTAACATATGGGTTATTAGAGGATGATATAGATTTTGAGACTTACGATGGAGTAGATAATGGTCAAGTACAATTGTTAAGACAAAGAAGAGAACCTATTCCTTCTATTGACTGGGTTATAACTACAGACACAATACCAGGTAAATCTACTATGCGTTTAAAAGAAATAAGTGAAGAAGACGCTGAAAGAATAGTAGATGCATATATTTATTATAATGATGTGTGGTATATTGTAGGAGAAGTAGGCGGTGATAGTGATAGTGGATTCTACCACGAGATCTTAGATCAAAATCGTAATAGTATAGCAGGTGGTTTACCGGTTGGGTGGACATTTGAAGAACTTCACTACGGAATTATCCACCAAAATATGGAATATGTAGAAGATCACCTTTATATAGAAGTAGGAAGTGATGACAGCAAACCAAGAGTAAGAGACAAAGCTATACGAGTTAGATTCATGTATGAGGGATACGACTACGTTACAATACAAACTATTATATCATCATTTACATACTCATTTAACTAGAAACACATAATTATGAAAAAGAATATTTACGATTTAGTTGCAACAGAATTAATATTAAGAGCAGGATCAGGATCTTCAATAGGAGCATACCCTGCTTTATTAACTATCACTAGTGATATAGGATCTACAGAAGTAATGGTAGGGTACAATGAAAACCACTCATTTACTTCTGTGGTAGAGAATATTCCTACTGGATATACTATATCTCCAGATTCTCATGTTATGACATACCCTTCGTCTGCTGATACTATTGGCAGCGCAGAGTCTATTTCAACTACTGGTGTGACTGTTAATATTGGGTCAACTTTAGGAGGTACTTATGTAGTCACATCCAGTGTTACTCTTGTTAATTTAGGGGATACTTCACAACCAGATATAATTCTGACGGGCACTATGACTATTACTTCAGTCCTTCCACTATACTATGGTGTTAAAGCTTATACAGACACTCCTAGTACTCTTTTAGGATTAGAGACTGCAGCATACTCTAGTACATCATTTACATTATATAATACTATATTAGGAAGACTTTATATAGGTCTACCTACTACATTAAGCCCTTTAATTTCTATTACGGATAGTAACGGTATGATAATTACAGCAGATAAATTTACACTAATAAGTAACACTAGTGAGTATATAAACTATTTTATTTTAAACCATGATACGCAGCTTACAGGATTAAACAGTAAAAAGTTTACTATTAATTTCTCCTAGCCTGCCAATCATATTTTTAGTATATATACAGTAGTTAAAGATTAAACCAGTTTAGGAAATAATAATAATTATGTCAGAAATTTACGACAATTTAAACCCAAAGATAGCAAGTCATATAGATAGTAGACTATCTACAGTAGCAACAGCTTCATCTTTATTAAGCCCATTAGACGCTACTAACTTTTTATATGAAGGTGCTGTAGCTTATGTATCCGACGAACAAGTTAACTACATGGTAGAAACAGTAGGTGGATCGTTAACGTGGGTAAAGCAAGGAGACTCTTCTCTTGTAAGAGGTACTTTAACTATTAATCCTTCAGTAACAGAAATGAACATGGCTCTTGTTGTGCCTGATATAAGTACTTGTTATGCTGTAGATATAACTATAACTGGTTCATCTGCTACCATAGCAAAAATAAGTAACTTTCCAGGCAATAACCAAAATATAGAATTTAGAGTAGAGAATGGTAAATCAATAACTTTTACTCATTCTGATTACTCTAGCGTTAATGACGGAAGCATAGTAATAGAAGATGGCTTTGATATGACTATCAAAGGTAGGTCTGTTGGTGATGAGTTTGTTGTTTTTGAAAAGAACGGTGTGGCTGTAGTTCAAAGGTCTTCAGTACAATTTATGAAAAGAGATGAGTGGCTAACAGACTTACTTGATGCTACTATAGTAGATAATTTAACGTCTACTAGTGCATCTGAATCTTTATCTGCAAACCAAGGAAGAGTATTAAATGCTAGCTTAAGTAACAAACAAGATACTTTAACAGTTTCTGATAACTTAAGCATTACAGGAGATACTATAAAAGGCGTTCCTAATCCTTGGATAGGTCTTTCTTCTCCCCCGTCTTCGTCTTCAATAGTAGATGCAGAGACGTTTATAATGAGTAATTATGGGGGTTTAAGTATTGATTATGTAAATTTTAGAAGGCTTGATCTATCTAACTACAGTGACGGAGATTACGGTAAGTGGGTTTTACCTCCTGGAGCATCACCGTCAATTATAAGTCAGTGGATAGAGTATGATAGACCACTTCCATCAACAGGATTTTGTCAGTACACTTATAAAAGCAGTAGTACATTATCTTCAGACTCAGTTGGAACATCATACCACCCAAGAATCCTTTTAAACTCTAAAGTAGGAAGTAACTTAGATGTCGCATTTAATAATGATGGTAGCGCTAACGAAGGAGTTAGTATGCAATTTTTAAGAAAAGGATTATATACAGTAAGATCCACAATAGCATTGTTAGGCGAGTCTTCTGCAGTACTTGACGCTATATCTAAGATGAGAGGGGTGATTACAGTTACAAACGGTATTAGAGGTATAGCTAATCCTGCACTAGGTGGGATAGTAAATCAAAGCCTTCAATTCCCTTATTTCGATTATACTGTAAGCTCTGCTTCATTAGTACATTTAATATTAGAAGCTACAATTAATGTAGATACTCCTGGAACACTAGACGCATTTACAATATCAATTAATAATCAAGGTGAGTCTTTTACTGATGTACAGTTTCCTCAAGATAGTAGTGTATTAAGAATTACAAAACACAAATAAAATGATAAGCGCAAAACAAGTAAATAATATTTTAACTAGAAGTTTTTCAGGAGGTAGTTCAATACTATCTCCAAAAGTTACGTTTACTGCAGTAGCAAGTAGCTACTTAGCGGGATCAACTACTCCTGTTGTACTTTCAGGCTCTATATTAGAAAACGATGCTAAAAACATTGCATGGTCTATTAAAGATCCTAGCGGAGCTAATTTACTTTCAGATTCAACAGGAAGTCTTTCTCCATCTTTTACATTAGTATCGCCCCCTACTTCTGTAGGCACGTACATTTATACATTATACGTAACTTACGAAGATAGTGACGGAGTAGCTCAGCCAGCTATAACTACATTAGCTACAATTACTGTATCTACTCCAGCATTTGCAGGAATGTTATCTGGTCCTAGCGACGATATTTTAGTACCTGCAGATTTAACACTGGCTATAGAAAACACATTAACTCCTTTAACTATATCTGAGATAATAAATCCTTTTATTGTATCAGGTACTGGAGTATTATCATCTAAAATAGTTATAGTAATTCCTGATTCTTATGGGGTTGTTACTGCAATAGAAGATAATACTGATACTAATGTTCTAGATGATGATGCTTTTAGTACTATCTATGACTCAGCCAATTTAAGAACTATATATGTAAGTGATCTAAACTTCACTCCAATAGACTGGAGATTTAAAGTTATATTTTAATGGGGTACATAACTAACGATAAAGTAATTAGCGAAGGGTTACATGTGGGGTCTCAGACTCCTATTGATGACCGACTCGTAGTACAAGACATATCTGATCTTACAGATCTAGGCGCATCTAGTGGACTAGTGTATAGATACTATGAAGGTATGCGTATATGGGTTATAAATGAGAGAGAAGAGTATGAGTGGAAAGAATCCTCTACAGGAGTTTTATCTACCTCGTTTACTTATCCTTTAAATATTATAGCTAATGGTGTAGACTATAGTGGAAGATCTTTTAACTTTGTTCGGGTAGTAGTTCCTACAATGGTTCCTATAAACCAAACAAACATAACTCTTCTTGCAGGAGTAGACTTTACTATTACAGTACCTACTGCATCTGTTATAAATGATGTGTCAGTATTAAACAACTCTAACCAGTTAATAACTCATGGGGTATCTATAAAAGTATTTGGAAACGCTGTTACTTTTCAGTCTAACGTACTACTAACAAGTGTCACAGTAAATATTACATACTCAGAGTAATCTCTAATAAAACATTATAATGGAAACTAATAACATTTATGTACACAATGATCACAATGGTCAGGATATAAAAAACTACTCTATTGAAAGAGTGTCGTCCCACCCATCAGGATCAGGCCTTTACGAGGGCAGAGAATGGATACTTACTACAGATAATAGAAAGTACCGTTATAATGGTACTAGTATTGTTATGATGGCTGAAGAGCCTGACTTAACTTCTATATATACTGATGATAGTACATTAACATCAGATAGAATAGTTAATTTAGGGACTAACGATTTAACATTTTCTAAAGCTGATACTAATAGTATATTAACAATCTTTGAAGAAGGTAATGTAGTTATTGATGATGGTAAGTTTGAATTAGACAGTACAACTAATGGGTTTTTAATGCCTCGTATGACAGAGGCTCAAATGCAAGCAATAGTTTCTCCTGATACTCACTTATTAGTATTAAATACTACGGACGGACAAATAAATAGATTTAACGGATCGGAGTGGGTAGGAATATCTTCAGGGTATGGTATTATTAGTGTGAATGACTCTGATGGAAAGCCTACTTACTATGCTACATTAGTGGCTGCTTTTACAGCTGCTTCTAGTGGTGATGTTATTACACTACATTCAGATGTTACAGTTACTTCTCAATGTACTATGCCAGGATCAACTAGTGCTACTTTTACTATAAATGGTAATGGCTACACGATAACTCATACAGCTAATACTGGAAGTGAGTTTTATTTTGTATACAGCGGTAATGGTAATAATAAAATACTTTATTTAAACGATGTTAAAATTGTTTCTAATGGTACTTCTACTGCTATTGGGGCATCATCAGCTGCTATTTTTGCACCGAATCTTGGTAGTGGTAGTATGAGTATTAAAGCTAATCTAGGTACTTTTGTATCTTCAATAAATAATCCTTGTTCTTATCAAGTATCCATAACTGGTGGAAATTGGACGAGCACTAATAGCTATGTTAACTTCTCAGGTGAGATGAGAAATGCAATAATTACTACTAAATTTGGACGAGGTAGTTTTATAAATTGTGATATTACAATTGTTAGTGGAGGTCAAATAGGAGCATTAGGTGATTTGATAGATTGTAAAATTACGGGTGATGCTACTGGGAATGATATGATATATAGTAAAGTAACCCAAAAAATACATGGATGTACAATTACATGTACTTCAGGTACTAATTCTGCAATCAGTTATGCTGGGGGAGTTGTATGGACACTAGCAAATCCTCACCCACTTAAAGATACTAAAATCTATTACTTCGGTACGGATCCTTATGCAGTATCAGCTACTTATATAGCATCTATTAAAGATGTTTATATTTACAGCGAAAATACAATTTGTTTATATGCATCAAATACTACTCAGACTGGTGGGTATAATTTAGAAAATGTTGTGCTAGAAACAAATGCTACTAATAGAACTGCATTTTATAGAGCAGGCAATGGTAGTTTTAGAATGAAAAATGTCAGTGCTACATGCTTTAATACTACAAATACTGAAGAAGCTTTTGATATTCGTGTTAGTGGAACTGATGAATTATACATGGAAGGATGTACGGCAAATATTAATAATCCTACAGCAGATAATGTAAAACTAAATAACAACTCAATAACTACAGGAGGTGCTTATATTTACGGATTAACAATGAGTAAGATTGGCACAGGTTTGAACTTAAACGCAGTACCTTTACTAAATATAAACACTGCAGACGCATACGGTAACCTACAAATAGGATAAAAATTTTAATACTTAGTAATGGGCGTAACTATAGTAAATTCAGGAGTAAGACAAGAAAAGGGAATAACATATTCGGAAATAACCGATTCTAGTGCTGACTGGGATGACGTTACAGATGGTGCGTACTTTTATGACATAGCAACAGATCTACCTTATTACAAGAGTTCTGGTGGATTAATACTTAGTTTATTCTCCGAGGCGAATACTCTATATACATCTAACGGTACTTTAACGGGAGATAGAACTATTGACCAAGGTAGCCATACACTAACATTTAATGGAAATAACACTTCATTTGTTTCAAGCAATTCTGACATATCATCAAATATACTAGAAGTCCAAGACAGCTCGAATAATAAAATACTTGAAGTAAAGGAAGGGAGTAATATCACTATTAACTCTCACGGATCTGCGGGATCTAGTACATTCTCTATATATGATAATAGTAATGCAAGAATATTTAATTTTTCAGAGAATGGTAGGGCTAACTTTTCTAACCTTCCTACAAATGCAGCCGGTTTAAGTTCAGGAGATCTTTGGAATGATGGTGGTATAGTAAGAATAGGTAATACGGTACTTCCTGATGACGACTCTCTTTATACTACAGATTCTACGATAGGAAGTAATAGAGTTGCAACCATAACTGATGATCTAACTTTTGAGGGCGGTAACATAATTACCAGTATTAATAACTCTTCTACAGACGAGTCTGATATAGATTCGTATCCTTTAATACTTAAAAATACAGAACTAAGAGCTGACAATCTAGTTGGTATGTCGTTTCAAGATGACTCTACAGATGATCAAGCAAGAATATATACAAAGTTTGGTACTGATAACAGTCTTAACTTTGATATTAAAGACGGTACTTTTAAGAGCTTGCTAAAGCTAGAGGGAAGTAATGTAAACATGTCAAACCTGCCAACAGCCTCAACAGGATTAGGATCAGGTGATTTATGGAATAATAACGGAGAGGTAAGAATTGGAACTTCAGCACCAACTAATGCTGATGTAACACTAGACGTAATCTCTGCTGGTGATAATATAACAATATCCGGCACTGGAGAGATTAGTGCTACTGATACATTCCTAGATACTGCTACTTATAATAATAGTACTAATTCATTAACTCTTACATTAAATGATAGCTCTGATGTTATCGTTGATCTAAGCGACTTAAAGGATGATACTAATACGTTTGTACAATCTGGATCTTATGATGAAGCTAATGACAAGATAGTGCTTACTTTAAACGACGCTAGTACGGTAGATGTAGATGTATCTGATTTGAGTAGTGATACTTTATATAGTGCAGATGGTACAATTGGAACGGGTAGAGTTGCAACACTTACAGATACATTAAATTTTAGCGAAGGAACTTTTAATCTGTTTGGATTAGATAAAGATAAGAAAGCTGTGTATATAAGTGGCGATTCTTCTTTTGGAGGCCCAAGTACTTATATTAATAATGCTTTAAATTTTAAATATGACACCAATACGGGAACGGGGCAATTATGGGCTATTACCAGCACTGGCTCAAGTGGAAAAATACGTATAAGTGGTTCGGAGGTATTAATCTCAAGCCTTAAAACAAATAACAATTTAATAGTAAGTGGTAAAAGTAATGCTGTAGGTGCTCAAAGAGCGATTGAAATGCCTTTTGGGACAGCAGGAACATGGAAAGGTGTTAATTTATTAGCTACTCAAGTAGGTGGTGGTGGTACTGATTTTGAGATGCAAGTAAGCCCTGGAGGTTTAAGTGGTACGTATGAAACAGCTTTGAAGATTGCTAAAGATAAAACAGTTTCTATAGAGGGAGACACTATTATATCCAAGCAACTAGAGCTCTCAAGCACTGAAGACGGTATGCTAATGAATAGATTAACTACCGCACAGAGAGATGCTATATCTTCTCCTGATACACACTTGTTAATCTTTAATGTAGATAATGATAGAATTGAGAGGTATAACGGTACTGCATGGGTAGCTGAGACTGGAGTAGATACAATCTATACTGCTGACGGTACTTTAACGGGGGATAGAACGGTTGATTTAGCTGGTAGTAATTTAAGTACTTCAGATACGTCTAACGC
>ENA-UZWR01003912-UZWR01003912.1-metagenome-genome-assembly--contig:-Day-1-25m-contig-3912_pt1 | contig 34193 bp, 26 predicted proteins | sample MGYA00260337_ERZ794897 | MGnify/ENA metagenome assembly ERZ794897 | reverse complement strand
GCTTGGAGAGAAAGTGAATGGTGCTTATTCCCATCTGAAGATTTACAATTGATCAAAGAAAAGATTTCAACAAGCAAATGGTCGCATCTAAATGTGATTCGAACAGGTTTTGCAATTCATTTAATGTCTCCAAACCTATCCAAAGGAAAGGGTCTTGAGGTCATCTTAGAAAAAATGAAATTAAAGCCTCAAGATTTGTTATGCGTTGGAGATGCTCCGAATGATTTGTCAATGTTTGAATTAGCAAATTGGTCAGTAGCAGTCGGTGGTTCTTTTCAAGAAATTCAAAATGCTGCCAATGTAATTTCGCCATTTCCACATGGCGATACCTTTCAACCTCTGGTAGATGCAATACTCAATGAATAACCAAATTAGAAGTCAAACAATTCTGTTCCTAATCATGTTATTTGGTGCCGAAGGCAGGATTTGAACCTGCGAAGCATTATGCAGAGGAGCTTGAATCCACCCCCTTTGACCACTCGGGTACCTCGGCTAGTAGTTGAGGCGTGATGCCTTCTCTTCTTGACTATTCCTCTTGACTATTTTCGTCTAAATCAACTGGCCTTGGTGGCGCGAAGGAATGATTTGCAACCAACCTCTCAATTCGCTTCATTTCATACTCCTCCATTACTTGTTTTCTCTTTTGACTTGCCATGTATAATCCAATTGAAGAAAATACGACCATCAATATTGAAAGCCCCAGTAATCCAGAGGTTGAAGATACTGATGATTCCTGATTGGTTGCCACATCAGCAAGAGGTATCGGGACTTCACCTGTGTGATCTATTATTTGCAGTGATAGTCCGAGCCTACCAGTCTTCCACGCCTCTATTGTCCAATTGAATTGCTGCCATTCTCCGGTACCAAGATAGATATTTTCAGTTTCATGTATTGTTCCTTCTGAATCGATTAGTTGTAAAGTAATATCACCACCTAAAACACCTTCATTTACTACCCGTGCTGTAATATTGATTTGCTCACCAATTACTGGTCGGTACGGAGTTGCTTGGATAATGTCAAATCTTGGCGCAAAGTCAATCCAGCGGAATAATGGCTTTATTGGTGATGATGAATCGCCATATCCTTGTAATTCAGTTCCGGAATTATCTGTAACTTCAAACCATATTTCAATGCGATCTAGGGCTTGCAAAATTGATTGGTCCTCCAGTGTCATATCAACTATTGATGAAAAGGTCGTTGTAGTATCCGAATGAGAATGATAAGCGATTGTGGCTTGTCCTTGACTTCCCATGATGATACTATTCACTCTTCGGAAATGCCAATACATGCTTATGTTAGTATTTCTAATTCCACCAGCATCTGAAATTAATGCCACAACGTCCACCTCACCCATTTTATCAGAATCTATCGACGTCAAATATCCAGCAGGAATTGTCAACATTGGAGGTGCGTCATCTATTGTAATATTGACCAATAATGGTGTTGGAGTCGCATAATTTAATGCGCTAACAAATATTTCAAGAGTCGCAGTTCTATGCCTAATGATTTCACTATCAATTTCAATTATCAGATGGATCATTCCATCCATGCCAATCTCGTCAACATCTATTGATTCTCTCTCACCATCGCTTAAGCGCCAATTTAATGTCGCCTCTGGAGGATAGTATTCGGCTGCAAATTCAGTTCCTTTGTGTTTCAGTATTGAAAATAATTCAATCTCATCATCGGCATATACCCAGATATCATTTGATTGAGAATATCCTATCGGCTCTGTAATATCGGCCAATGTTTCAATCTCAAGTTCAACATCAAATGACGGTTGCCATTGGAAAATACTCATTTTGCTTAGCCCCATGCCGAGGTCTTGGCCTTCATCAAATATTTTCAAAGAAGGAATTCCTCCGCTCAGTGCGTTAGCATATGACCCACTCCAATCTAATCTAAAGACGAAATCAACATTCCAAGTTGATGATTGTGGGTGTTTTTCAATCACTACTTGCGGCGTTGATATTATGCAAATTGAATCATATTCAATCATTGAAAATCTTGGATAATAAGTAATATTACAATTATTATTATCCTCTCTTCCAGTCAAGGCTAATTCAAATTTATCTAGTGTTTGAATACCATTACCATCTGTAAGATTGAATGAAAAATGGTGTTCTTTGCCTGCTAATAAGTTTCCATTGACTGTATCAAAATACAATGAACTTTGGCTAATTACAGTATCTTGACGATTTGCGACAGTGATAGTTGCCAAATCATTTTGTTCACCAAAAGAGCCTCCATTCTCAATATAATTTCCTGCTAAATCTTTACCAACGAAATATATGCTTGCCAAACCTGTCATTTGTGAAGGTGGTATTATCTGCTCATCATCCAACAACGGCAAATCGATTACGGTTGATATCGAACCGTTGCTAAATGAAACACTATATTCTCTATATTCATTAGCCTGCATTATTCCATCATTATTACTATCATCGTGATTTTCTAGCCAATAATACATCCTTAATGGACTCGCTAATCCATCCGAATCTTCAATGAATAAGCGCAATGCAAGGAATTGACCAGACATCCAAACATGGCCATCAGCAGGGGTCAATCCACCTGGGTCAAGAGCAAATATTCCAATAATATCTGGTGATTCTGAATCGATAACAAAAGGAACAAATACTGATTGCGCAGTATTATCAACACTGGTCGAAGAATCCTCACCAACTGGCCCACTACGGATTATTGAAGGGCGGATTTCAAAGCGCGTTCCCGTAGGAAATTGTCCATTCGGTTGTGGTACGAGTATTTCTTGATTGAATTGTGAATTGTGATTCAAACTAGAAAACCAGGTTTGTGTCCAATTAATTGGATCGCCTATCCATTCATCTACCCCACCAGATTCATTCTTTGGAGGTACTGCCTTCATTTCAATTTCAATATCAGCGGAATTTGCTGGAGCCCATGCATTTGCAATACCTTCAAATCTCACTTTACCCGAAACAGAAAGTGCTTGTTGTGGTTTGAGGTGGAATGGCCACATTGGGTCAAAAATATTCCCCAATTGTCTTGTATCTCCTGCCGTCACATCAAAATCAATAATTTCCAGATCATTTTCAAACTCATTGAATGGAGTTGAGCGTACAAGATGGTTTGGCCCAACTTCAAAATCGTCCTCATCTGTTGATAATAACAAATAATGAATATCATCAATGTCATCCATTAGCCAGTGAGTATTCAATGACCAATCAATTTCTACACTATTCAGCATCACTTGCAGTTGGCAATCAGCAGTACTCAAACTTGCTAGACCTCCTCCTTTTAATTGCCGGAAGGTTGGATTATTCTGTACATTAATCACTTCAACTTCAATGAATGAATCGCTTATCAGAGGTGATTTTGAGAGTATTAGTTTAACGCGGTCTATTTCTGTTGGGAAATCAAACAATGGATCATCGCTATCTGTTCTCCAACTCGTTGTAGTAATATCTATGCTTTGCCCAGGTACCCAACGCGCTGAGCTAATCGGTGAAATGCTTTCTCCCATTATTGGTTCGTCTGTCCAACCAAAATCAACTTTTATTGAACCTCTTGAGGTTTGAACTGTCATTGGAATACTAACAATATCTCTCTCCCCGCCTTGGTGGAATTGATCTATCAATTCGTCTACATCACTAGCATTCACAGAATGTAATGCATTATGGAATAGTAATTGTTCAGAACTTGATTCAAAGATTGTGAGGTCATTGCCCAAGGTGACTTTTACATCCCTAGGCGCAAAAAGACAATCCGGTTCAAACAATACTGAACTGATTTCGTCCCCTGCAAACATAGTCAAGGCTAGTGTTGTTGAATTTCTAAAAGTCGTAGAACTCGACAATTGGTAGATTGTTCTATCTGGCGATGCAAACCAATTTTGTTGATTGACTGTTAATCCTGGATGAGAAATTGTTGTATTATCTCCAACTATTGTTAATCTGCCATTTTTCATCGGACAAGCTGCATTGATGTCCCATGAAATTGAGGCTTGTCCGGTTGCACTGATTTTCATTCCATCTGAATACTGAAGATTGGATTGGCCAATTATTGAATAATTTCTTGATTGTTGTTGAAGGTGAAAAGCATCAAAATATGAATTGGCACCAAAATTTAAATTTTTCAACAGTGGAGTAATCAATGGTGAAGTCGAACTCATTCTGACTCTGACGCTGAATTGTGAATGTACACTACGGTCCAAATCAATCATCAATGGTAGAGTTTTATTTTGTAATCCGGTTATTTCACTTCCATTAGCCGATAAAATATCAAATCTGATATGAGACCCTTCTTTTTCTTTAACAAAACCATCTAATATTCCCCCATTTTGGAAATCGTCATCAAATGAAATCAAATCTGAAATCCATTCACCCTGTGTTTCATAGATATCAACTTCAACCCCTGCATCATCAATGTACCAACCATCTAATTGGACATATGTGTCGGAGAAGAAAGAAAACCTCGCCCTAACGCTTTGCCCTGTCAAATTACTGAGGTCTGCTTGCTTTAAATCAAAGCCTCTGACGACGTTATGGCAGCCACCATTGACATTTGAGCCATCAAAAATACCTTCGCCATAGAATGGAGATTGTGTATTAACTTGAGAAATTTGGTCATGGAATCCATTCAAATCGGGAGGAATATACCACCAACTTTCTCCCCCATCTGTTGAAAGTGAAACCGCACCTCCATCCCAATTCGCTTCAGTGCAGATCCAACTTTTGAAAGTCAGCCTAGCAGTAGAGTTCTCAGGTATTTCGTAATTTGGCGTAATCAAATGAGTATACATATTATTGCTATATTTATTGGTCAAATATATTCCAGCACCATTACTGCCTGAGGGCCATGCTGCTGGACCAAATCCTGCAGTATTGCTCACAGCACCGACTTCAAACTTTCTTGAGTCTGGTGCTTGGATTGACCAACCGGCAGGGGCTAAATTACCTGAATCAAAGCGATCGTATGCATCCATTGGGCCATTCGCTCCGAGAAGACTTGTCCAATTCCATTGGTTGGGACTTGTCCCTGAATAATTTAGCCATCCGCTTTGATTCCCATATTGTCCATCACTTGAAACTGTAAAATTAGCAATAATCCTTTTTTGGACATTTGTTGAACTACGATTAGAATATACAATAACATCATCAATTGCCATTCCTTCCCAACCAGATGATGAGAGTCCACCATAATTCACATTTGCATTTGTTTGAACTAAAAATCTGAACAACGCGTTACTTGCATTGACATGGTTGGTAACATTTGCTGGGAGAGTATAGCTGACAGGTATCCAACCTCCCGATTCTGTTCGGTAATAGGTTCCCTTGTACCATAGGCCATTAGCTGGGTGGCCTGTGGAAAGAGAAAGTAAGAACCAACTCGAACCGTTATCAAGAGATAACCAAGTAGTCATTCCATCACTAGAACCGCCTTCAATATCCCAATTGGTAAGAATTTCTACTTCCATTTGGCCACTCATATTACTAAGATTTGCTGGAATAATCAATCTCCCATTGGCATTAGGCAAGTAATCTCCACTCAAACTTCCATGGAGCCAAGCACCCGATTGACTACCATCATTGTGCAACCTCATTTCATCGATAAAAACTCCAGCGCGGGCACTGGTAATCGAAGATGTTTGTAAACAAAATCTGAACCTAATTTCGCTATCATGAGAAGAAAGCAATGAATCTAATTGGAACCTCTGAGTAGTCCAAGCATTACTTTGTCCTGACCAAACCATTGCGGGTGAACCATTCAATGAACTTGAATTGGTATAACTGGAATCGGGAGTGATTATCTGCCATGAACCTGTATCATTCATTGCTTCAAACCAAACAGCATCGGAATCCAATAATGAAAGCCAAACCTTTGTTGTCAAAGAAAAATTATTCACATAATTTGGCGCATCAAAGAAAATTGATTGAACACATGAACTATAATTTTGAGAAATATCTCCCAACGCCCTTGAACTCAGATATCCAATTCCTTGACTCGTATTGGAAGGAACTTGTTGATTGCTTGAGGTATTTGTTGAATCAATTGAAGGGCGTAAAATGTGCCAAATATCACCATTTTTCCCTTGGCCTAACCAATTTATCGGAGTAATTACATTGTTTTCAAAATCAGTAAGTGTTCCCAATGAGGAATTGGTTGCTAATGTGAGCATTCCATTATGACCGATGCCATTGGTATCATTATGTGTGCCATTCCAACTATTTGCTGAGTCCGGTCCAAACAATGTTCCGTTGGAATTGGTAGATGTTAACAATGGCTGAATCGAAATTTTTGCATCACTTACAGTTTGATTATACGGGATTTGAATAGAAGAATTGAGTGTTTGGTTAATGGCTGATTGGTTGGCAAGAGGATGGAAAGTATCTGGCCCAGACCAATGTTCAACCGAGTCAGATGATTCACCTGCGTTATTTGCGATGTGTTGCAAATTTTGGCTGATTTGTGAATTGTCAATAATTGGAGAATATGTTGTAATTACTAAAATTATAACAATGAGGATAGCTGTTTTGCAATAGGAATTATTTCTATCACCCATGCCTACATTGCTGCTCATATTCCAATCACCTCGCTTAGCGAGGTGGGGTCTTTGAATATCAAAGTGAGTATTGATTGTGTGAAGAGATTTTAGTGAAGGGTTCAAGAATCGTGGACTATACGGTCTCATTATGTCGCCCCCACGTGAACTCGATAGCGCCCAAGCGCACGAGGTGGAGGAGCAATTATTTACAACAAATCGGCAACAATCTGGAAGAAATGTTCCCATCAGATTGCCACGAACTGATTTCTGGGAGAATGTCAGGAAGTTACTTTCCGATATTGATTTAGATATTCAAGATATGTTAAGAATGGGTGCAACGGGTATTCGCCTACAGAATTTGCAAAAAAGACAAGCGAATATTCGTCGGACTGCTAGCGAATTAACCCGTAAGAGAATGGTTGCAATGATGCAACATGCGGCAAGTCAATCGATGAGAACTACTGCTAATTCAGGAATGAATCAAGAATTACCTTCACTTGATTGGCAACGACATGATCCGGAAGAGAAGGCATTCTATCATGGCCTCATGATTCAAGTTGACCGTTTTAAGATGGGTGTTGATTGGAATGGAATGCAGAATGGAGTGGCCGGTGAAGGTATTTCCAACAAGGTCCTTCATGCACCAGGAACTATGCAATTAGATTCCTTCTCCAAAAACAGTTTGACAGGCAATCCACCACCTGCATTGGCCTTTGAAGATGATGCCCCTGATTCAGTTGATATGATGGAAATTGATGAAGAAGAACGCTTTTTGGATGCAGAATGGCCAGATTTAGATGAGCACATTCACGCTGATTTGAATGAAAATGTAATCGTTCAAGAAACATTAGGTGCAGCCAATGAAGGCGAAGATGAAGATATGGCCTCATTCATGCAAGAGATGGTGGGGGAAGTACGTCATGCTGCAGCGATGGAATTGGCGCCTTCGGCCAAGAGTAAGGTCATTGAATTAGAAGAGTCAACTATTGAGCAAGAAATTGAGACTGAAGAAGAGGAATTAATTCGCGTGAGAATATTAGAAACATTGCCTGAAGCGATAATTAACGCTGCGGGTGAAGAAGTTAATTTGGAGTCAGGTGACATTCATTTCTTGGATTCACTAACCGCTGAAATGTTAGTTGAGAGCGGTTTCGCAAAAATAGCAACTCTGTGAACCAATTACATTCTGTTACACAATATGTGTCACAACGAATGATGAGCAGCCTTACGGCAACACATGTTGTCAATAACGACTATTGTTTCAAATTCAGTTAATTGCGCGCATTGATAGTTCAATGCTAACAGTATCTGGAATTGGGATACGAGCTACTTGACGAAGTGCATTTTCATCCTTACCAGATGTAATATCCATTTCAAGAAGACGCTTGTGAACTCTAAGTTCCCAGTGATCGTATGTTTCACTACCTTCGCCATCTGGAGCCTTACGAACTGGTACGACTAGTCGACGAGTAGGTAGAGGAATAGGTCCACGAAGTGAAATACCACCAGATTCACAAATAGTTTTGATTTGTGATGCTACTAAATCAATATCAGAATGGTTTTCACCGGTTAACTTGATGATTGTTACTGCAGCCATTTCAATTCCTCCAAACTTTAGATGAAATCAACTATGCTCACTTCTTGTCAATCTTTAGACAAACACCAGCAGCGACTGTCTTACCCATGTCGCGAATTGCGAAGCGGGATAATTCAGGGAAGGTGTCCATTTGCTCGATTGCAAAAGGCTTGGTAGGTTGGAAGCGAATCAAACATGCATCTCCAGTCTTTAGGAAAGAAGGGTTTGCTTCCTTTCCGTTCTTGTTTGTCTTCTCTAGAAGATCTAAGAAACGGATTGCTACTTGAGCGGTGTGTGCGTGGAATACAGGAGTGTATCCTACTGAAACTGCCTTTGGAATGTCCATTAGTTGAATTTGTCCAACGAATGTTTCGTCGTGACGGACATACATTGGCGGAGTGTCAGTGTATCCAGCAACGTCTCCACGGCGGATGTCAACAGCTGCAAGACCACGTACGTTGAATCCAACGTTGTCACCAGGCTCTGCCTTAGGTACCATTGTGTGGTGCATCTCAATTGACTTTACTTCAGCAGACTTCTGTGAAGGATTGAAGACAACAGTCTTTCCAACGTTTAGAGTTCCGGTTTCAATCTTTCCGACTGGAACAGTTCCAATACCTGAAATCTTGTAAACATCTTGAATTGGCAAACGAAGAGGCTTGTTGATTGGCTTCTTTGGCATTTGAATGTTGTCAATAGCCTCGAAAAGAGTTGGTCCCTTGTACCAAGAGCACTTGTCGGACTTGTTGAAAACATTGTCTCCATTAAGTGAAGATGCTGGAATCATTGGAATATCGTCTGGCTTGAATCCTGCCATCTTCAATAGTCCACTAACTTCCTTACATGCTGCATTGTACTTGTCTTCGGACCAGTCAACACCAGAAATATCCATCTTGTTAACGTGTACAATAAGTTGTGAAACACCCAAAACCTTTGCAAGGAAAGCGTGTTCCTTAGTTTGTGCGTTAACACCATCATTTGCTGCACATAGTAGAACTGCTGCGTCAGCTTGTGAAGCACCGGTGATCATGTTCTTTACGAAATCACGGTGACCTGGAGCGTCAATAACAGTCCAGTAGTAGGTAGGTGTGAAAAATTCCTTGTGAGCAACGTCGATAGTAATACCACGTTCACGCTCTTCCTTTAGTCCATCCATAACATACGCAAGACCGAATCCAGCCTTACCGGATTCTGCTGCTAGTTTTTCGTTCTTTTCGATTACGTGTCCTTCGATGTGACCGGAGTCCAAAAGAAGGCGTCCAACAGTAGTGGACTTTCCGTGGTCTACGTGTCCGATGAACACTATATTCAAGTGAGGCTTGCTCTTATCTTCCCATTGAGATCCCATTGTGATAACTCCTTAGCGAGTCAGCCGACAAGAAACCCCTATTTGAATACCGCGACGCAAATGGTCTAAGAAATTGTGTTCATTATTATTTGTAAAAAGGCCATAGCGGACTTGTGATGCCAAAACAATTGACATAATAACACTAAATGGCACACTATTGCGGAATTAGCGAAAAGAGGTTATTTCATGCCGTTTATTCTGCTCCAATAATTGTTCGATCTTTTGCGATGCGATACATTCTGATTGTACTAGTAGCACCTTTCATTGCAAGAGGACTGCCCGAAATCGCCACTACGCGGTCTCCAACATTCAATCTTCCATCATCTAAGAGCGCAGATACTGCTGCTTGCATAGTATCAGAACCTCGTTGATGTTCTTTGACGATTAAACTATCAACTCCAGGCAATAATTGAACGCGACGAGTTGCTCTAATTCTATTACTCACCGCAGTTACTGGTATCCCTGGCTGATAACCGGCAACCAATCTCGGAGCATTTCCATGTTCAGTAGCGACAACAATTCGTACCGCATTGCTAATCTTTGCTAATTCAACACCTGCATGTGCAACCGCCCTTGTTGCTTTGAATCGAGCTAACCCGCTCGGCCTAGCCCCTGAAGAATCCAATCCTTGCTCCGTAGCGATGGCGATTTTATTCATTATCTCAACCGATTGGAGAGGATATTTTCCTGAAGCGGTTTCACCAGATAACATTACTGCGGTTGCTCCAAAACGAATTGCATTAGAAATATCACTCACTTCTGCCCTCGTTGGACGTGAATTCAATATCATTGAGTCAAGCATTTGAGTTGCCACAATTACCGGCATACCTCTTTGTAGGGCCTCGTCAATGATTCTTTGTTGTGCCAACGGCACTTGTTCAAGTGGTATTTCTACCCCCAAATCACCTCTTGCCACCATTACAGCATCTGCCGCATCAAGAATCTCTTCTAAATTTTGTAAAGCGTTTGGATGCTCTATTTTTGCAATTATTGGCACATGTTGTCCTGCATTTTTAATTGCCTTTTTTGCAGGAAGTAAATCCGCAGCAGTACGAACATAACTAACCGCAATATAATCGGCTCCTTGTTGTAGTGCGTGCTGTAATGCGATTTCATCATGTGGTCCAATCGCAGGTAAATCTACCATTGTACCTGGAACATTGATTCCTTTTCTCTTACTAACTGGGCCCCCATCGTCAACTTCACAAGTGACTATTCCACTAGATTTATTTTGTGTTTTTCTGACAATCAATCTGATTAAGCCATCTGCAATGAGAACAGGATCTCCTACATTTAATTCCAAACTAAGACCTGCGTATTCAACTGGTAACTTTGTAGCACTTGCATCTTTCATCCTAGCCACGCCACAATGAAGTTCCACTGTTTGACCCTTTACCAAGAGAACTACTCCTGTGAAATTACCAAGTCTTAACTTAGGTCCAGGCAAATCTGCAAGTATGCAAGTAGGCTTACCTAAGATTTTTTCAAAGTTCCTAATTTGCTCATATATTGGTGTTTTTTCTTCGGGCTCGCCATGTGAATAATTCAAACGACATACATTTACGCCGGCTCTAAGAATTGATTCAAGAACTTCGGGGGAATCCGAAGATGGCCCGATGGTAGACACGATGCGTGTTCTTCTCATCAGTCATCGCTAGTGCGCTTACCGCTTTAAGATATGTAATTGTCAAATCTCTATTCTTCTTCATCTTTTTCAAAACTATTAAGGAATTCATCGATATCAATAACTCCATCTTCATTGAGGTCTGCTTTATGGAATATCAAACGTGCTTCGTCCGCAGTATAATTAAATCCAAGATTTTTCAATGCATGTTGGAATTCTGATAGCGTCAAATGGTTCTTACCACCCCAATCTGCCATGTGGAACATTTCTTCACGACGGTTATGTTCTGCAGGTGTTGGATTACGGAATTCTTTTTTGAATGTGTGGAATGGTGTTTCTCTTGGATGTGCGTGGTTTTTTCCATATAGTTGGTATACAATCAATCCCATGATTATAGCTGCAACTCCACCGATTATTGCTTTCGTACCCATGATGTAAACCAAAGCGAACCCTGCTACAATTCCCCAAATATGGATGAATGGATAAAGTGGAGCCTTGAATTCAGGATCCCAATCATGTTTGAATTTGGTCTGACGTAAAATTATCACACATAAATTAATCATAATAAAAATCATTATTTTAAATCCAGATGCTAGTTTTGCAACATCTTTTACAGGAAGTAAAAGAATGGCCATCATCATAGCTATTGCAGTCAATATGATTGGCCAATGAGGAGTTTCATACTTTGTATTAACTTCCTCTAGAGATTGTGGGAGCAAACCATCTCTAGCCATTGCAAACAAAAACCTGGATGCGGCTAAGATTCCAGCAAGAGCCATGGAAATCATAGTTAGAACTGCCAAAAATGCTGCAAACACGCCTACTTTTGAACCTGCAACCGACTCTACAAATTTGTAAATGGGGTCTTCGATTGTTTTGCCATCACTGCCTATCCACCACTCCCCAGGTATTGTCGCCATCATCATGTATGTAATGCTACAATACAGCAAGGTTGCTATGGCCAAAGAAATTATTATTCCTTGGGGTAAATTTTTTCCCGGGTTTTTGACTTCGCCACCAATCGCTGCAACCTTAGTCACACCAGCATACGCAACGAATACAAATGCTGCAGTTTCAGCAATTGTCCAAGGGTCTGTTCCCATCGCAGCATCCCATGGTTGAGATAAATTAGTTGAATCATCAAAGAAAGCCATTACTGTAACAATAAGCAAAAGACACAGAGTAAACCCTAAAATCGGAGCTTGAATAATCTTGACCTTCTTAACACCTAGAATATTTATTATTGTAATAAAAACCAAAGCAACTATGGACACAAGATATGTATTCAATTCAATATCAAAATATTTGGTAACTGTGTACAAATAAGCCGAGAAACCGATTAAAGCAAATGAAGACTTTAGCATGAATGATGCCCATAATCCAAGGCCACTAATTGTTCCAACCATTGGCCCATAGGTTCGTTCCAAATAAACATAAGAGCCTCCGCTTGAAGGCATTCCTGAGGCCAATTCTGATTTAGAAAGCGCACCCGGTAAGACTACGGAGGCTGCGAGTAAGAATGCTAACCAAAGACCCTCACCCATCATCGCTGCTGCAAAAGATGGTAGTACGAATAACCCCGAACCTAGCATTGCTGAAAGTGAAATAATAATTATTCCAACCAAACCAATTGTTCGTTCCAATTGCTTGGAAACATCAGAAATTACGCCTTTGACATCTCCTTGAATTAGTTTACCAGCGGTATCTTTCAAGTCCATAATCGCTCCTCCGCCTTCATACTGTGGTAGTATTATTATTTGGCAGAATTACAAACCATATAGCCTCTTGTAAAGAAAATGATTGCATAGAGCAATTACTCACTAATTATGTTGATTTGTCACACGTATACCAATCTGATAATAAATGATTCAACTCGAAGATCATTGGCTCTTTCACGATTCTCTATTTTGAAAGTCCAATCTCCATCGCCATAGGTTCCTTCATTATCACTATCACCAAAGGTGTATGATGATATGGTGAGGAATACACAATCATTTGCTTCATCGCAATCGTCACCATCATTGCGTTGGTCTAATCCAACACTTGAGGTATTTCTGGCTTCATCATCATCTTCATTATATGCATAAACATCTAATTTTGCTCGGCAATTGTTAGCAAGTGTGTTAATGCAACCATCATCTTGCTGTGGGTAAGTCAATTCTGCAACCGCCTTACTAATAGTATTCTTATGATTTTCCGAATCTCTATCGTATGTAATTGAAACATCAAAATCAAGTTCATTATTATTTGAAGTATTAGAACCAATTTCAAAATCTGACCATTTGGCCGCATATGAAACATAAACTTTGATAGTGTCTGAATCTACCATATCTTGGCTATTTTTGATATTCAACTTGATCTTATATTCGCCTGGTTCAACATCTGCCCATGTTACGGTCTCACCACTATAATCAGCATCATTCTCGAAATCACCATCGTTATCTGCATCAATGTTCAGATCAATGTCCCAATTGTATTCTGAAATATATTCATCTACATTACCTGCAGCTGAATTGGATGCATCCAATGAAACAGTTGTTGTTTCAGAAACATCTCTATCCGTTTGGCTCTTATCATAATGGCACATCCACAAAACGATATATCTTTCTTCGTCAATATCGTTATCCTCACAATCCTCTGAATCTGCATATTGAGTTATCTCAGCTATTGGTTCAACTGCAGTTGCAACAGCAATTGTCAATTCTCTAATTTGTTCAGAAGTTATTGAACCATCTGATATAGTTAGAACAATTGTTTTTGTCCCTGGTGAATCGTATGACCATTCGGCAGTCATACCAGTTTTATCGACTGAAGAATCATTATCAAAATCCCAACGATATGTCAATCTTCCATCATTTGGAGTAGAACTGCCGGCATCGAATGAGATTGTATCTCCAACTCTAATATTATCGCTTGGAGAATAGTTGAACACTGCTAATAAGTCGTGATTAGAAGATGTCTCTTCTTCCTCAAACAAACAACCAGATAAACTAACCAATACCATCATGCTAGCCAGCAATAGTGGACCAAAATGTAACTTCATCGCTCACTTGCTATGCCTGCTGTTTGAAAAGCCCTTCCTTCCCAAGTATTAGATTAGAAGGAAAATAGAGAGGTTTGACGGTTGCCCGCTACCAATTCTTTGGCGCTCCAACCAAATGCTTCAGTAATACGTCCAATCGCTGCTGCAAGTCGTTCAGCATAGAATAATCCATCATATCCACTAATGCCTCCATTTTCTTCGCCCTCAATCCATGGCTCAACCTTCATTGGCCTATTACTTGCATCTGTAACAATATAGGCAACTTTCATTCCAGGAGTAAATCCAAGTCCTTTTGCTATCAAAGCGCGGGCTATTCTGACCTGTGCCATCGAGTCTGGGTTCGCATAATGCTTGGTGAAATCAATACTGCCATCTTTGTTCAATTTGCCTTTACAAGACTTTGAAAGGACTAATTCTGAAGCGGATACATGCTTATTTTTTATCGCTTGAACTCTACTTAACGCATATTGAATTAACTCATCACCTTCATCTGCTAAAGCATGATTGAACATTTGTTTCATCGTATCGCGCAGATATGAGAAGGTATCCGTTCTTTGTGTTTCATAGCCGCGTATTAGCATTTCTTCACTTGGCCAAACCACTTGGCCAACATATCTTTTCTTGGCCCCATGGCTGAAAAATACTGACAAGCCTTTTTCAAATTCCAATATCGCCGAATCTTTACTGAAACGTTGAGCGATGTCCAATCCAAAATCTATCATGGATTGTTTTGCACTGTTCCAATTATCGATTTCCTCTTCACTTGAATCTTCTTTTATCACCGAAATAGAATCTGTGGCAACGGGAGAACGAACAAATATTGAATCAGTATCTGAATATACGACTGAATGGCCTTCTTCTTCTAAACTGGCGATAATCGCTTTGATATTGTGGCGTGCCCATGCGGTAATTGATGAACCTAAATCACGATGTGTGAAACGATAAAATCCTGATGCAAAAACACCATAGAAAGAATTCATCAATATTTTGACCGCATATTGCATTGCATCATGAAATTGCAAAGCCTTGTCGTCTTGGTCCTCTTTGGCTTTTTTCATTCCGGCCTTATGTTGGTCTCTTTGTGACATCAAATCTTCCAACAATAAGGGAACTAATCCTTTGCGAGTATCTTGGTGTAGGAATTTGGCCCCTGTAGGTGCGGTGTGAATTATTTCATCTTCTGTTGGTTGAATATCTTGGCTTGAATCCACCCTGGTAGTATAACAAATATTGTGGCCAATCATTATCGAAGGGTACATGCTTTTGAAATCTAATACCGCAATCCATGGATGTAATCCTGCTTCAACATCGTGCACATAACCTCCCGTAATTTGTCCTTCTTTGGCTGCTGCTGAACCTGTTAATGGTACCGCGACGTTTTTTGAATCGGCTAAACGAATTACCAAGGAATCGATTAACTGACTTGTACTTCCATTAGCAGCGGTATCAAAATTGACCTTTGCAACACTGGCCACCGCTTCCTTACGACGAATTACTTGGATTGCACCTAAAATATCCAACGGCAATGCTGCATCTCTAATACAATACTCAAGAACTTCTTCGGGCCGATTAGCCCATTCAACATCCATATTTGATGCATCAATATCCATTTTGTGACGTTCATCATCATCAGGGAATAACAATTTTGAAACAAAACTAAGAGTTTCTCTTTGTGGTTTGAGAGCGATTCTTGCTTGCCACCAGCAATCAACTATCGCTCTACCTGCCAGATTCCAAGCCCGATTTGATTGGCGCTTTGGCATTAGCCCAGTTCTAACACGTTTCAACTCCGGCTCAATTTGTGGCACTCTACCCCAACCAAATAATTGAGCTCTTTTCCTCCACTCAACTTTCTTAGCCAACACATCGGTTCTCTCCGATAATCTCGGCAAATCAAAATTATCAATATTGTAGCCTGTGATAATATCCGGATCATTTGCTCTAACAACTAATGTCATCTGTTCTAGAATATGAGATTCTGTTCCTGTGAAGGTGAATTCTTGGCGCGTCCCGTCTTGCATATTTTCAATCCATGCAGCACCACAGAGAACTGTATTATGAGCAATACTTGTCTCTAAATCAAATGAAAATACCTTGAATGGGACTGCGAATGGTTGTGCTGCAATTAAGTCGGACAATTCACAACATACTGTGAGATCTACCGGATAACGACCAACACCTCCTGCTTCAATTACTGCTTTCATACGGCTGCCATCAGCATCATCAGAACTCCTTTCATCGATTAGTTGTCCTGTTACAGAAATATGCATTCCCAAATCTAAATCCAAAAATATTCTATTCAAATATGGAATATCTCCTGAAAAAATATGCCAACCTTGTTGTTGTAATTTTTTCCGAAGTTGTGGAACTAAGTATGGCTGCTTTACCTCTACTTGCCATGTTGGCCTTACCCCCACATCTGTTAATTTCATTACTGGGCCTGAATAACTGACGATATCTGCGTGATCGTCAAGACTACGAAGTCTGCCAACCAAATAATCTGGTAATTCTTCACCTTCATTCCATGCCCCAAGGCTTGCCACTTCAAATGATGGAGAAAGGCCATCGATTAGCAAACAAATTGATTGGCCATTTTTGCAGCGGCCAAATAGTTCTACCACTGTGCGAGAGATTGATTGGCCATCCAATAATGACTCGGTGGAGTGATATCTTCCACTGATGATTCCGACCTCGCCGCGCCAAACCATACTCTCCCTCCAACAATCAAAACGGCTCACAGTCCTTCAACTCACCCCTGCAGATTGTTCCTTGCAAAATTTCTCTTGAAAAAACATTCAATAATTGGCCACAACCCTTGAAAGGTGTCTATGCCCCCACACAAATGTCGGGCTTGGTGAAAGGATGAGTAAAGATATCGATTGGGATAGCCTAACATTTTCTTTAACGCCAACCGATACTATGTATTTGACAGAAACAAAGCAAGGTGAGGCTTGGATGCCTGGTAATTTACGACCTTATGGAAATATGTCAATATCTCCTGCTGCTGGTGTTCTAAATTATGGACAAGGTTTGTTTGAAGGAATGAAAGCTTACCGCACTACAGATGGGAAAGTCGTATTTTTTAGACCGGAAGAAAATGCTAGAAGAATGCAACGCGGTGCTGACCGATTGAAGATTCCTCCTGTACCGGAATCAGTATTTGTTGATGCGGTTGAACAGGTTGTTGCGGCTAATCTAAGTTGGATTCCTCCGGTGGGCAAAGGCGCTCTATATGTTCGTCCGTTATTGATGGGTTCAGGACCTGTTCTTGGTGTTGCGCCTGCGCCTTCATACACGTTCTTGGTTTATGCAACTCCGGTTGGACCATACTTCAAAGGCGGAGTTACTGCAATTGATTTACTGATTTCTGAAGAACATCATCGCGCTGCTCCTGGTGGTTCTGGTGGCGTAAAGGCAATCGGAAATTATGCACCAGGTATGATGCCGAGTAAGAAAGCGAAGGCTGCTGGATTTTCCGAAGTAATCTATCTAGACGCGGAAACGCACTCATATATTGAAGAAGTTGGTGCTGCTAATTTCTTCTGTCTAAAGGATGGGAAATTGTATACTCCTGAATTAACAGGAACTATTCTACCTGGAATTACTCGTGATTCAATTATCAAGTTAGCCCGTAATAATGGAATGGAAGTTATTGAAACAAAGGTCTCCGCAGAATTTGCAATGGATGCTGACGAGGCTTTCTGTTGTGGAACGGCGGCTGTGATTTCTCCAATCGGTTCAATCACAAAAAATAACAATAAAGCAGTATTTGGCAACGGTGAACCTGGAAAGGTTACAACCACTCTATACAACCAATTGACTGGGATCCAAAATGGTTCAATCGAAGACACATTTGGTTGGTTACATGAGATTCCAAGCAATTGATTTGAAAATCAATTCTTGAATCCTCTTTTCTTGAAACCTTTTTCCGAAGAAGTTGGTTTTCTTTGGTTGCGAGAGCTTCCCTTTCTTTGTGAACGGGCACGACGGTCTCCTACTTGAGGGCCTTTTTCTTCACGAACTGCTTGTGCTTCTTTCAAATCACGTTGCATCTGGCGCCATTCACCACCAATCAACTGAAGAATCTCTTCTTTTGAATTAGCACCAATGGTTTGTTTTGAGCCTTTTCTTGAAACCCAAAGTCTACCTTCCTTGGCATGAGGGCGGCGTGGATGGCTTGTTCCTTCTTCGCGCTTTATTTTACGTAAGCCGACTTTTCTTGCTGCAAGAAATAAGCCTTCCAAATCTGGCTTGAGAACAGATGCGTCTTTTGGTACGCGGCGCCCATTGCGACGTGAGGTTTTGGCATCAAAATATCCTGGCCAAATACTGAGTCTGTCTGGGTTGTGTTCCATCATCTCACCTCATTGGGGTAATGCCCCATAATACCAATATGAGGTTAACGGGGTTATCAAATCATTCAAGGAGAATGCCGTTGATGACACCGTCCTTGCCTGGACGAGAAGTAATACGTGCACGACCTTTGTCGGTTTCAATAATTGCTCCCTTAACCAGAATGTTTCTACGAACATAGTTTGGATTGGATTGGTTTTCAACAACTGAATGGATTTTACCGATTGTGGTCTTTCCAGTTTTTGTGTTGTTAATTGAAACGCGGTTTTCAGACATTACACGAACCATGCGGTTTCCACCGGTCTTACGGTAGATTTTACGCTTAGGTTCGCCGACTAATGCGAATTGCTTTTCAGTTGAGATTTCAGTAGAACGCTTGCTGCGAGCCTGAACTTTGCGACCACCTGAAGGTTTACGACGAGATATACCATGCCATTGTGCCATTAAAAACGCATCCTTACAAAGCCATGCGACCAGCCAACCATATATGAAAGCAACCCTTAGACACAATTCGCTTCAAAGCGCGATACTGAATCGCCATTAATCGTCTGTAATATCGCAACTAATTGGTCGCCAGCATGTAGTTGACCGACTCCTGCTGGTGTTCCAGTGAATAGATAATCACCTTGACAAACCGGCGCCCATTGTTGTAGTGCCTCAATTTGCATGAGCGGGGTAATGCTCATTTGAGAGAGTGGGGCTTGCTGAACAACCTTGCCATTTACAGTTAATAGCAAAGCCAATCCTTCAGTTTCATCCACCAAAGAATTGTAGTCGCCTTCCCAATCAGAAAATGGCCCGATTACCGCACTATCGGTGAAACACTTTCCCTTTGCCCAAGGAATCTGTTGTTCTCGGCATATCGATTGTGCCGCCCTGTCTGTCAAATCTAATCCAACCGCTACAGCCTCTACTTGGAGATTATCACCAATACGAATTACACATTCAATTTCGTGGTGAACTTCGCCTGGGTGTTTTGAGATTTGCAAAGGACTTACTGTGGTAATACAATTTTCAGGTTTAACAAAAAACACCGGTTGTGCTGGCTGCTTGTTGCCTAACTCTTTGGCGTGTTTTGCAAAGGTTCGAATGGTACACCATAGCGCCATGAATATATCCAATGCGAAACAACAAATGAATAAGATGGTCGTGCTAAGTGTCAAAAGTAGCAACCCATAGCATCAGATAATGGCAAAGGAATGGCATATCAAAAAGCGCCGACCGGTTCGCAGAAAACAAATCGCACCTTTGTTAAAAGAATTAGAAACATCTCTTGGCATCGATTTAGCTGTTGATGGGGCATTCCTTGAAATGGCCGAGTATGGTCCTTGGCAGATGGTTTTCGTAGACAAGACTGCAAAGTCTGTTGAATTGAAGAACGAGGATGGTCAGAGATTTGCATTCTTGACTTTGCGAGGATTTCTTGAACACCCTGATTCTGCAAAATGGGTAAATGTTGATCACGGTGCAATACCATTCTTGATGAATGGAGCCGACTGTATGGTGGCGGGAATACAGGATGCTGACCCGAGTATTGAAGTTGGAGATTTAGTTTGGATTAGAGATATGGTGCATAAACGGCCTCTTGCAATTGGCTGGACTTCGATGGATAGCGATGAATTGATTTCTTCAAGCAAAGGCAAGGGAATCAATACTCTTCATTGGGTTGGCGATGAATTATGGGATATGGACAATTCGTAAGTATCAAGAAGTACTTATGCAAGCAAGCAATAATGCGGTCAAGACATTTTCTTGCAACTTTATTAATTTTTATTCTAATATGCCCATTGGTTATGGGGATATCCGAAACCGGTGGAGAAGACAAAAACCCCGACGAGTCAGAAGTTCCATTCTCAATAGTTGAACGAACTACTCCAAGTGTTGATGGACAACGAGTGGGACTTTGAAATAAGAATTGATGATGATGCGTATGCAAATGGAACCACTCTTTCCATTACTACACAAGTCTGTACTAATGATGGAGTGTGTGACCCACCTTTCACTCATGAAAGCATTGCTGAAGACCAAAACTATGCAATTTCTATTACCCCTCCTTCCGATCACACCTATGTTAACTGGAGAGTTAGCGCTGAATATGAAAATGGTGACAAAGAAAATTTCCCGCAGGGTGCATGGTTCAAGACTTGGTCATCTTGTTGGCAAAATGAGAAGGTATGGGGCGGCATAGATTCTACAGAAGATGGTTGTAAGTCTGCTGAAGACGAGGGCATTATCCCTGGATTTTTATTACCGACTGTACTTGGAGTGATTGCGTTGGCAGTCGTTTATGCACGCCGCGTTAATTGAGGAATTCAACTAAGCGTTCGATAAAACGTCGTTGTTCATAATCCCAATTTTGCATTATTACTGAAACATTGGACTTGTCTTTTGATAGAGCCCCCTCAATAAATCCAACCTGTACTAAATCACTATCCACTAGCGGAAGGTTTTCTCCATTAATTTCTATCAGTAATCCTTTTTCGGTCATAGTCGCACTACCGAATGAAAATATTACTTTATTCTCTGATGATTCTGCTTTTACATTTCCTGCTTTTAGAAATCGCCTAAGTGCATCTAGCAATGAGTTTGCATCAACTTCTGTTTCGATTGCACCTGCTCCATAGGCTGAAAGAAATTCTAACTCTGTAGAATTTTGTTCTATCAGGTGGTCCAAACCTCGACCTAATTTCTTTGACATAAAAATCACCTCATAATGGACCTTGAATCAGATTCCAACCAATCACTCTTCCATCGCTTGCATCTGCAACTAAGGTGAGATAGTTTGACCATTGTTCTGAATCCCATTGTCGCGATAAGTCGACAGTAGTTGCACCGCTTGAACTATCAACAAAATTGTTGATGAATGAATTAAGGCCACTGTCTGGAACTAAGACCAAATAACCGATTCTTGTTTCTGGTTGAAATTCTCCACCGGTGGTGAATAATTTGTCGTTTCCAACCAAATGAGGATATCGTGAGTTATCCATCAATCTTGATTCCATGGTGCTAAGATTCATTGTTTCAGGAATAGAATTTCGATTATAGGAAATTTCTTCATCATATGCCCCTTTGTCAAGATAATCACAATTTTCTTCATTAGCTGGACCAGTTATTGAAAATTCAACCCAACCAGCAGTATTGTCATTTGCAACCCATGAAATATTCCAAATTGTCATTCCATTTGCTCTTTCGTCTATCGCTCGCCAAATGTATCCATTATCATTTAATGCTGCTGTTGCACCTGTTATTTCGCCTGAAAAATAATCCAAGCATTGAATTGATTGTTCTAAGTTATAGCCTCTCATTTCGGATTCGTCTGGTAGATGAATTCCTGAGTCTCGCCAATTAACAAGTTCATCGCTGTCTGGTTTGAATTCATTTGCTTGTGGGCGATTATCATAATTTTTACCCAAATCAAGCAATTTTACACCTCTATTCAAACTGATTCTATCAAAGGTGTGATGGATTTCAAGTTCCCCGTCCGGCAATACATAATCCCCTAATAATTTCGAAGTTGTAGAACATCCTGCGCGATTGGAATCGCTTCCTGAAATCACAACATCCACTGTTTGTTTTGCAGCCCATGGAATATCTTCTCCAACCCAAAGCGTCATCGAAGCAGAACCAAGACAATATGCTTCCAAATCGTGATGTGTTGCTGCAATTTTCCACATTGAATCGGAACCGATCTTTTCGATACCAATTACCCTCCAATCCCAACCAAGATTTGAGCCAGTAGCATCACTGTCAATTAGATCATTACCAAACAATTCTTTGATTTCAACCGGTTGTGAAAGCAAAGCAAAACCAGGCGCTATTGTTTCAAGCCCTCCAAACAACGAACCTACTCCATATGACATTGTATTTCCTTGATAGGCAGAATCTAAGGTTACGCTCCATTCAACTTGGTTTGCAATAGAAGATTGCTCTCTTAGTTCTGTCCATTTTGTTGAAGTCAAATCTGAAGACCCACTAACACTAGCAAAAGATTCTGAACAAGCAGTTGAACCTGGAATCGGCGAGCGAAGATATCTCTGTACTGTGAATTTGTCAAAGTCAAAGGAGTTGGTTGTCTCAACAGCAAGCCAATTTGCACCTTGACCGCCACGTACCGATACAGCACCTAACCTATCCATAGAACTCTGTGATTGAAGTTCCCCTCCTCCACCATCAGTAATAGAAATTTGACCCATTCCAGAGTATTCCAAACGGATCTTACAAATGTCATCTTCAGTTTCCACATTATCTAATACTAGATCTAAGAATCCTTCTGTAGCAATAAATTCTCCCTCAGAAATCGAATATTTCATGTCGTCGCCATATTTTAGAGGGTCCCCTGTAAATGGGTCGAGTTGGTTGTTGACATACCACCATCCACCTGCTGCTAACATCATTGCAGTCAATAATACTGCAGCAACTTGTGGTCGCTTTACAATATCAAAGAGAGTTGCTGGATTGTCTCTTTGTTTGGATTTGCGAGGAGTTGGAATTACGCGGGCTATTTCTTCCTCATCGTCATCATCATCATCAATGATTACGGCATCAATGATTTCAGCATCAATGAAATCTTCTTCTTCGTCCTGTGATTCTAATTCCTCATCTTTAGAATCATCATCGATTGGCGTAAGTGTGTCTTCATCTTCCATTGATATTACAAATTCTTCTTCTTCGATTATCTCCGGTTCTTCTTTTTTAGAAGATTTTCCGGTAGTGGTCTTCTTCTCACTCAACCCGATTTCATTTCTATCAAGTCCAAACTCAAGCAATCTATCGACTAAAATGCTCTTCTTACCAGTGGTTGATAAGTCATTTAAAATGCATATGGCCTTCAATTTGGCAACCGTCAAAGAGGATGTCTCTTCTACCGCCATTGTGAACTCCAAACCAATGGCGCGCATTAATCCCTTTCAAGTCCTGCGCTTGTTGGGTCAAAAAAACGGCTATTAGGCCACGATAATAAAATCGTCAACTACCGATTACCGATAGGGATGTAGGCTCTTATTCTTCGTAGGCTGAGTAGGACCCATCGTCTGCTTTGACATATACGGATTGATCATAAGAACCATCTGCTAATATTTTGAAATAATAACCATTATCGGTTTCTTCGTATCTTTCACCAACTGCTGCTGGCTCTTCTACGGCGACTGGTTCACTCTCTACAACCTCTGCTGGCGGTCCACTCGGTGGCCCGGAACTTGGTCCACTTGTTGGTCCAGAAGGTGGCGCACCAGTAGGTCCTGCTGCGATTTTATCCTTGGAAACTTCAGCTAACACTTTCGATTCTATCGTATCATTGCCACCTTCTAACATTGTGCGAACTGTTTCACCATGCTTTTGAGCACCAATAAAAGCAAAGGCAGAAAGAATTAATGCGCTCAAGCCAAGTATTCCTGCGAATACTTGATTCGGCCACATTTTCCCGTTAACAATCATATCAGAATTAGCATCTCCAAGATTATCTCCATTCTCATTTACATATTGAACAATCACGCAATAATTTGCAGGGTCAACATCAAATTCAAACTCTGCTGTTTCACCTGCACTAGGAGCAGTTTTTACCATGTAATGATGATTATGACCACTACCTTCTCTCGCAAGTGGAGTAAATTCTCCGAGATTACTTTGACAGTCATTTGTTTGAATTAGGTATGCTCCGAGTAAAACACCAGATTGTGCTGGAGGATTAACTACTTCAACAGAAATTGTCACTGGAACATCTGTAAAGTCATCTCCTGGAATCGGTAAACCCCAGATAAAACCAACATTTTTCTCCGCAGAATTTGAAAAATTATCGTAATCAGCGTCAAATGGCATAGGGAATAATGCGAAACCAAACAATATTGCTGCTATTCCCAAATACATGAAAACATTCCAACGAGCCTTGGTGAGTGCCTCCTTGCGGCCTTCCAAAGACATGTCTTCAAGTTGCTCATCCGCATCCTCATCAACAACAATATCTTCGGAGATTTCCACCATTTCCTCATCGGTCATATTCGTCGCCACAATATCCAAGCACTTGAAAGGAACGGAGTAATTGGAATTATCATTAGGCGATAACTCAATAATGAAAGCGATTCACGAACATGCATGGGTCTTCGTGTTGCTGTGCTATCTAGGGGGCCCCGTTTGTATAGTACGAGAAGATTAGTTGAAGAAGCAAAAAAGCGCGAAATAGAAGTCGAAGTTGTTGACCCAATGAAATTCTCCCTATTTGTTGCAAATGGTGATGTAAACGTAACTCACAAAGGTGAACAATTCAGGTTTGATGCAATCATCCCGCGAATAGGTCATTCGATTACCAAGCATGGAGTTGCTGTGTTAAGACAATTAGAGCAACTGAATGTGTGGACTGCGAACACCGGACAAGGAATTTTGCAAAGTCGCGATAAATTACACGCCAGCCAAATACTTGCACGTAATGAAATACCAATTCCAAGAACAACATATGTACGCGATATATTAGACATTGAGACCGCTATAGATTCTGTTGGCGGTCTACCTGTCGTAATCAAAGTCACTTCGGGGACTCAGGGACAAGGAGTTTTCTTGCGGCATACACTGCATGAGGCGAAAAATCTAGTTCAAGGATTATTGATGACCGGGCGTTCAGTTCTAATTCAAGAATATATTTCTGAATCACATGGAAAGGATATACGCGCTCTTGTTGTTGGCGACAAAGTTGTTGCAAGTATGCGAAGAAAGGCAAGGGGCAGGGAATTTAGAAGTAATTACCATCTCAATGGAACTGTAGAAAAAGTTGACCTGCCTGAAGATTTTGAGGAAGTGGCTCGCCGAGCAGCTCGTGTTTTAGGGCTGCATATTGCAGGAGTTGATCTTCTTGAATCAGACCAAGGTCCATTGGTTTTAGAAGTGAATTCATCACCAGGACTTGAAGGTATTGAGAAGGCTAGTGGGGTAAATGTTGCTGGTGAAATAATTGATTTTGTCATTTCAGAGGCATCATTCTCAGAAGTGGATTTAGACCAATTAATGCGTACGATTCCAGGACAAGGTGTTCTGTCACTTCAAATTAGAAATCATCCAAATCTCGTTGGTGAGCGATTATCCGACTTATTCAAAGCAAGTGAATCCGTTCCTGTATTTGCATTATCAAGAGATAATTCTCTGATTTGGAATCCTGATTCAGAATTACAATTAAGATACGCTGATATTCTAATTTGCTATGGTGAACTTACTGAACTTCGCTCATCTTTAAAACAAGCAATCGGTGAATATACGGATGAAAATGCTGTTGAAGGAAACCGAGATGCGCCGAATGGCGTAGAATAATTGTCAAATTTGATATTATTTGTTCAGTGTCTTCCGATTTCTTAATACAGCGTTGCCAATATTATCCGACAAACGGTATAGTGAAATTTGGTGATTGCGCGCGGTGGCTTCTTATGAGAGGTCATTGTCCTCCTTAATGCTCTTAGGGGCAAATGGGATGTACGGCCGCTTCGGCGGTAGGCGATTTTCGCCAAAAAAACGCGGAGGAAGAAAGATGCGGTCACGCAAAGCAATAAAGCCAAGCCAACTAAGATTGGATGCTGAATCGCTAAGTCTTCCAAACCGATTATTTCACTTGCAAGACCTTGATTGGATTAGTTGTTATCAACAGCAATTACGTGTTGAAAATAAGTCTGAAAATACACGCCGAAATTACATGTGCCATCTTAGAAGTTTGATAGAAACCACATTGCCTGGAGAAAACATACTATCACAACAAGATTATGACACACTTACAATTCTTGAACTGGCAGCGAGAATGGAACCGCTCAATGGTAGGATTGACCGTTGGGTTCACACTCAAATTGAACTGAGACCTACCACTTTCAATGCAAAACTCGCTGCAGCAAAACATTTGATGAAATGGCTTGGGCAAATATGGCCAGACCATATTGGGAGAGTGAAGACTGGAAAGAGATTGCCAAGAGTATTATCTCGAAGTGAATTATCAATGGTCTTGGAGGCTTCTCGGTTAAGTGAAAACGCTGTAGCATCATTAGTAGTAGTCATGTTGTTAGATACCGGATTGAGAGTAAGTGAAATTTGTAATCTAGACATTGGCGATATTGATTTTGAAGATGGTTCAGCTAAAGTTATTGAAGGAAAGGGCGAAAAGGATCGCCTCGTTTTATTCACAGATAGAACACTTGAACGAATCAGAGCATGGCTGCCAATACGAAATGAAAGAGCTGCAAAAACTGAGTTAGCATTCTTACTCAATACTCGTTGCAGAAGATTACAGCCACGTGGAGTGCAAAGACTGATGGATACCTTGGCCGTCGAATCTTCAATTCCGAAAGGAAAACTAACGCCGCATGTATTGAGGCATAATTTTGCTACTGGATTGCTTGAAAGAGGGGCTGACCTTGTTTCAATTCAAAGGTTGTTAGGCCACTCTAGCATTGCAACAACACGACATTACCTAGACATCTCAGACCAAACTCTACGCGAAGTATATCACCGCGCTCAGTCAACTCGAAAGACCATTGAAGCAGAAGCGGCACAACAACAACAAGATGTTGAAGAATTAATCGAAACAACACCGACGACAAGTTCAGTCGGAATTTGATTCAATTACGCTTTTGTTTTCGCTTGGAGATTGATTCAGGCCCAGACCATTCTCTACGGGGAAGTACTTGTTGACCAACATGACCTACTATTGGACAGTATTTTCCAGAGCGGCAGCGTGAACAATTTTCTTTTGCGGGCAATTCAACCGTTTTGCGTAATTTTCCGTACTTACGCCTCGGCATAATAGATAACTAAGCCAATCGGCTTTTGTTTATTGTGATTGCAGATAACTGAATTCAACGATTTCTCAAGCGCTTCATCCAATCCATCTGGTTTACGCTCTTTGGAACTTTAATCGTTCCACCTTTTCTACCTGCATCATTAACTGCCTTCTTCGCTTTTGAAGCTGTAGTTTTTGCCGCCTTACTAATTTTCTTTGGAGATTCTTTTGCTGATTTCTTAGCCTTTGCAGTTGTTTTCTTGGCAGCAGCCTTTGCTTTAGTTGAAGTTTTCTTAGCGGATGATTTTGCCGCTGTTGCCGCTTTCTTGGCCTTTGCAGGCGCNNCTAGTAACCTTGTTTGCTGCCTTTGCTGCAGTGAGAACTTTTCCAGCAACCGCTGCACTTAATCCTGCCTTTTGCAGGGCTGATGATGTTGATTTTGCTAATTTGGCAACGCTATCAATTTTGGCAGCAACCAGTTTTTTTGCAGATGCTGCACTAACATTAGGTAATGCTGACAATTTATCTATTTTTGAATCAGTTCCCTTGCCAGCCATGTACTCACCTATGTTTACGGAAAACGGCGCTCACACTTCAATTCTTTGATTAAAATAATATTATTTACCGTTGAATTGATTGACTATAAGCCAGCACATAGGAGATATGAGGGGGGCACTTGACTTAGGTACAAGTCTGCTCTATGCTCAAGTCAAAAAGGCCAACTCCGACCATAAAGTTGAGCCAGAAAGTAACTTATTACGTAGCAAATATTTCCATGTCGGCAAACCTGTTTATCTTGGAAATATTGCAATTAGGTTAATTTCACAGTTGTCTCAACCGGATACCCCTTTTTTCGTACAACCTCCTTCATTTAATGAGCAAGTTTGGCAATTAACCTGCAAAAGTAGTTCAATCTCAATTTCAGTTGATTCAAGTTCATATTGGGGTGCTGGGCTATTTAATTCAGGATATTTGAACAGGATTGAAATCACTGGACCATTACAAGAACGTGCAAGAATTATTTTTGATTTAGTGGCAACCCTCTCACATAATCCATGGGAATTTAGTCATCTACGAAGTGCGAGAAAAATGTTGCACAAGGAATCAATTTCTCTTGAAGAAAATGAAAAGTCCTGGCGTAATCTAATGCAGGTTGCTTCATCCAATATGGAAGAACGAATTGCAGTATTGGCAGAACGAACAAACAAAGTTGACAAGCGAGTTACCATGAATAAGAATAAGAAGGGTTTTGATCACAAAATGTCGAATGCATCTCTGCAAAGTGCAATACATGATTTAGAAGTTGCAAGAGCTGCACATGCAGATGATAATTCACCTGCTGTAGAACGTGCATTGGCTAGAGTTGAGGCTTCGTTAATCAATGCTGACCCATCATCGCAAATAGAATCGGATGAGCAATTACTCCAAGACGAACTTCCCGACGGTCATATTTTACCAATTGACGATGACGAAAATGTGGATATTGTGGACTTATCAGAATCTGAGGAAGATGATGAAGTATTGACTGAAAAAGATGTAATTATCGCTGGAATGTCGCAAATTATTGAAGAAGAATGAATGCTTTCTCAACCAATGTGTTTGCGGGTCGCGTTGATAAGGGGGTGGCGGCTGGGCCACAATGGTTGCAATGGCTGCGAAGAAGAAGAAGTCCGATGGCAGTGGAATCCAGCAAGCTGCTGGTTTAATTCGTTATTTTGATGAAGAATCAGAACATGCTTGGAAAATTACCAAGGGTCAAGTATACTTTGCTTGTATCTCAATTTCAGTATTCTTTTACCTTGTAAACCAAGGTGTTGCAGCAGCAATTTGGAATATTTTTGCTTGATTGAATCGTTGCTTTGCAACTGATAATCACAAAGGCTTGATCAATACTATTTTTCCTTCCTTTGAAGCCATCGCTTGGGCTACTTGCATTGCAGTTTCCATACCTGATGTTGCACCAATCGTTTTTGGCTCACCTTCTTCGTGGATAATTAATCTATGAGTTAAGTTGTAGAGAACGCCTTCTTCAATTCTTTGAAAAATCCAGTGTTCGTTTTCAATGGTTACCATTGCAGGAATATCTGAAAGTGGACCCATCGCATTACCGATTGTCACAGTCCTATTCGATAATCCTTGCAAATCTCTAAATGGTTTCCAAGTTCTTCTTCTTGCCGGTTGTTGTACTCGCCGACTTCTATCTACGCCTTCTCTAAATGCTCTAGTCATATTAGGGTCCCATCCCTTGGAGTTGGTGAACTCCGTTCTCAAAGCCAATCTGTTACACTAATAAGAAGCGCGACGACGATAGAGTAGTAATTGCCGTTTATTGCAGCATAATTCTAATTTCATAGACAATTATCAACTGGTTGGATTTTGTTTTCGCGCTTGAAATAACAAAACTGAACTCATCAGAAGAGGAACTAGAGGCATTAGTAACCATGCCACTATCAATTGCATATTCAACTGATACAATATATTTGGAACGATGAGTAGAGCAAATAGTGCCACCAGAACAAAGGTGATATTCAGTTGTGTTGAATTAGTATCTTTCACGTCTTCTTCAACATACCATGGAATTACTAATGATAGCGCTAACGAAAACCAAATGGCTGGTAATAAAATCAAGACATAGGGCGAAAATGCTGCAACAAATAATGGTGATATACTCATTACCAATCTTATCCACCACAATTCCGGCCTCGGGGTTGCATCAAAGCCCATAGTCGGGAAAAACATCGCAATCACACAAATTAATATTACAGAAAAAACTAACCAAATAGTCATCAGTACTTCACCATTACCAGAAATGCTATCCATTGATTGAGCGAAAATTATGGACACTATTGCCAAAAAGAAGAATGCTGAAATTGAAGTAATTATCAGTGATTTCGTCTTACCGCCTCCTGCGCCCAATTTTGAATCCAAATATTTTGCAGGCTCTAATATTGTTGCAAAACTAATTGCCATATGTAGGAACACAGCTATGAAAATAAGTTCATAGTAATGTTCTAGATCTAACCAAAATGTTGAGCTCAAATTTTTTATTGCATCTGTTTTCGTAAAAAGAAATATTGTAATTGGGAAAATAATAGCAAGTTTGTATTTCGCCTTTGTTGCCAATTTTACAAGCCCCAAGTCATTTTCCACAATCGTACTAGCAGCAAATAATTCCGCTGCAACAATTAGAATTGTAACTGCCAATAATCCATACCAAAATGGACCAATTCCCTCAGTAGGCCACGTTGACTGTGAAGTCAATGAATCTGCATTTTGATATGCGCTATCTGGAAAAAATACTGTAAATGAAAATAATGCAACCAATGAAACAAAGCACATTACTCTATACCTAACTAACTCTTTTATGCGATTAGGGCTTTGAGAAATACTCGGTAATCTATTGACGAATAATGAAAATAATAATAATGACATTAAGACCAATTCCGGAAGACCATCTCCTCTCAAAAAGGTCATCCATGCACCGCCATTCATCGGATTCGAACCAGCATTATATTTTGCAATATCTGAATGCGATAAATCATTATTGAGAACTGCTATAATGCGGTCTAATATCATTAATGTGAGAAATAATACTGGCAAATAATTGTGAATCGTTTTCAACCATTTTCCTTTTTCAATACTCTTTTTTTCTACCGTGGCAGCCATAGGCCAAGCCATTAATGAAATGGCAAATAATGGCACAAGCCAAGGCACATCATCTCCCAACATTGTATGTGGCACAGGCATTCAGCCCTTGAGCATGGCGGAAAGTATGAGGGTCGAAGAGTGATGGCAGTGTCGATGGGGACTGACCGTTGGCATGATGAGGAACTCCTCGATGCGGCTAAAGACTCCCCTTTGGCAGGACTTGCGAATAGTCTTGGATATGATATGGATGAATGGTTAGAGGTTGCTACAACTGCTCTACCAGAGACATTGCGAATCACTTCAAATCGTAATGATAGTGAATGGACGATTAAACAAATTCGTGACTTAGGTGCGACTCCTCTTTCATGGTTAGGTGAAAATAATGCTTTCCAAATGCCTTTTGAACGAGGTAAAGCTGCTGATAAAAAAACAAAACATATGATGACAATCTTGCATGATTCTGGTCGCATAACAAGACAAGAAGCGGCTAGTATGCTTCCAGTTGCTTTGTTACAACCACAACCTCAACAATTGATACTAGACATGTGCGCTGCTCCCGGTTCAAAGGCAACTCAAATTGCTGAAGTTATTGCTCCGAGTGGTGTTGTCGTAGCAAATGAGCCGGTTTCTGGTCGCCTCAATATGTTAGTGAGTAATCGTGGTCGACTGGCCCTGAGTAATATGCTAATTTCACAACATGATGGTCGCCATCTTGGAAGAATCCCTCCTCCGGGTTTTGATGCGATTGTTGCAGATGTTCCTTGTACAGGAAATGCGACTACGCGGAAAAACCGCAATCTATGGTGGAAATGGACGCCGAAAAATGGTAGAGCATTATTCAAATTACAAGTTGACATCGTTGCACGTGGTGCAAGTTTGTTGGTGCCTGGAGGCAAATTAATGCTTTCAACTTGTAGCATAGATCCTGTTGAAAATGAAGCGGTGGTCGCTGAATTATTACGACAACTACCCTATTTACAATTAGTTCCAATCGATGAAAAATTAGTTCCTGGATTAACTTTACAAAAGGGTTTGAAAGATTGGGACATACTAAATGAACAAGGACAAATCGTTGATTTTGACGGTACAATACCGGAATTACCTCTTCTAAAACCTGTTCATTTATCTCCGCAAAAGCGGATGAAATTGGCAGATAATACTGAACTAGAATCAGAAATCAAACTTGAGAAAGAACTTGAAATTGAATCCCTACTACCGCTTTGTCGCAGATTAAGACATCAGGACAACGACACAGGTGGTTTCTTTGTTGCAATGTTGATGCACAAAAAAGATGCCACTCCTCAAGGTATTGCACGAACATTCATCCACAAACGGGCATTGCCATCAGAATCTACTTGGCAACCAAAATTGTTAGATCAACCCCGCCCAGATCGCCATTCCATTTTCCCTGCATCTAAGGACATAATTGATGAAGCGATGTCAAGATACAAATTGAATGACCCTGGGTGGTCATGGTGGCATAGAGGTAAGAGAACAAATATTGCTCCGAAAATGGCATTCGAAAGAATCTTCATGCAGCAATGCCCGAATAAAAAAGGAAATATTTGGCCACAGGGAACATTCCATCCAATGAAAATTATTCATGTCGGGCTACCGGTTTTTACTGAGAAAAAAGGTACGTGGCGTACTAGACAAGAAACAATACCTGCAATACAACAGCACATGGGAGATGTATTACTCAACATTTCACAGCAAACACTTAGCCGTTTGTTGAAGGGTTGGGCTCCGTTAATCGAAGAATTCACTGAAGAATTGAAACTCAAGGCACCTGAACCAGGGCCACTGTTATTTGGATGTGTTATCGATGGAGTTGAACATGTTGTATCCGCATGGTCTGGTGCGAGAATCACCATGATGATAGACAATGTCGGAAAGGATATATTGCGATATAAATTGGGATTGCCTTTCATATTTGAAGACGAAGAAGAATGAGGGAGTGTTATGAAAAAAACATGTTCCAAAAATAATTCTCATTCCCTGATAATTACAATAGTAATATCCTTACTACTGTTATCTCCAGTTGTATTTTCTGCTTCTGCTCAAACAGAATCAATTGAAAGTATTTGGGCTTCTAGCGCAATTCCTAATCCTATTGGCAAAGAAATTGTATTGGTTGAACAATTCATTGAAGACACACCGAATGCGGATGATAATGAGAAGCTGGATTTGTGGAGAGAATATAACAATCGAGATGATGTTCTCACTCTAAGTTGGTGGTTATGGTCAGATGAAACCGATTCTGATTGGCCCGATGATGATGCAAAAGCGAGAGCAGGCCAACTTGCAATGCAACAACAATCGCAAGATCAAGCACAATATGTATTGAATTCAAATGTTGAACAATACCAAGATATTGACACAGCGATTCAGCAGGCACAGAATCTATCAACTCAAGAGGTCGTTCTTGAATTATCAGGCGAAATTCTCTTGACCGTTAATCAAAAAGAGGAATATGAGATAAAAATACAAGCTGAATTAGAACCTCTAGTCAATCTGAGTGATGATACAATGTTGTACATTTTCCTTAGTGAAGACAATGCCGAAGATGTTCATGGTAGGCAAGTTAAGAATTTAATTCGCGATATGAAGCCAGAAGTTGGTTTTTCTGTTGAGTCAAATAACATCACTAATACGACATGGATAATTCCAAAAGAACATTTAATTGCTGCTGGTGTTGATTTACAAGAAAAACCATTGGGTTGGCACATCACTTTGGCATTCTTTGGCAATGTGGAAAGTGATGATGAAACAACACGCCTTCTAGCATTGTATAACTCTCCACTTCCAAATAAATGGTCAAATCCTCAATCATCGGATTTCTTGATGCCCGTAATGCTAATACTATTGACAACTATTGTCGCCAATATCGTATTTTCCAATTCCAAAACACGAGAAAAAGGGATGCCACAGATTAATGTCGGTTGGAAAAATTCCTCTACGAATTCAATTGTCGTCTCTATCAAAGCGGGGAATCAGAAGGTTTCAATCACCAATCTCGATGTTAATCCCCCTTGGAAAGGACGTGGTAAATTCAATCAATTGGAAATCAATGCAGGAAATCAATATGAATTTTCTATTTCGTTCAAACAAAGACAAGATGAGGATTTGAGTTTTTCTTTGATGATGCAAATAGAGGAGTTAGGTGGTTGGACACAACATTTGCGCCTATCAAATCCGTTGCCAATACAAGAAAAACAATTGCGAAGTGTTGAAAGCGATGGGAATTAAGCGAGGGATGTGAGCCAAATGGAATTGGATGAGACAGATAAGGCGATTATTGCTGCATTATTACAAGATGCCCGCGCTTCACAAAGAGA
>ENA-UZWR01002157-UZWR01002157.1-metagenome-genome-assembly--contig:-Day-1-25m-contig-2157_pt1 | contig 34276 bp, 52 predicted proteins | sample MGYA00260337_ERZ794897 | MGnify/ENA metagenome assembly ERZ794897 | reverse complement strand
GATGAGATGTTACAGAATGTTGTAAATCCAAATCCCACTCAGGTAAAGTTTGCAGAAGTTCCATTTTATTATGAGAATGGTTCAAATTTACAGGCTCATAGACGAGCAAATCGTGTTATTAATAGAAATGTTAATGAGATTTTTGGCGATGCTACCAATAAAGATTTACAAGCAGGTAAGTTCTTTGCAGAGGAGTTCTCATCAGAGTATTATAGGTTGTTTGACCAAAAAGATTTATCTGTTGATTTTTCTGAGGAGATTGAAAATATAATAGATAGGTGGATGCCTAGATGGAATATGCTAAGTGAAAAAGCACAGATATTATCAACTACTCAAATGTTTATGGGTACAAGAGCGAAACTGGCAAAGCAAAGTGTGGCTAAACATATTGTAGCAGACCAAAGAATGAGAAAGTTTTTTCCAATAGAATTTCAACACCCAGAAGTTTCAAAAATGTATTATAAATTATGGCATGGATTCTTAATGAATGAAAACTTAAATGTTATTAACAATCAAACTGAATCTAGGCAACAAAGATTAGCAGAGAAGGCAAAAGGTTATCCTTTGGCTGAGGCAAATATAGAATCAGTAACTAAAGAAAATTTAGAGAAGTTGTGTGAATAATGGCTAAAGGTAAAAGAAAATGTGATTTATCTCTGGGACAAATGGAGCATGAAAATAATGCTCTTGTCACAGGGTATAAACTTGATGCAGATGACGCAGTAGCGTCTATTATAGGTTATCCAAAAGAAGGTGACAAAAGTCACCAAGCCTTTTATAATGATTTATATGGATACTTTATGGAAAGTGGCGACTTGGCTAACTATGATTTAGACCCGTGGTCAATGGCAGAACAATGGAGAAACTATTACAATAGCATCTATGTTGATTTTATAAATAAAGACACATCTAAGATAAGTCCTTACAGAATGAAGGCAATGCACACCAAGTTTAAAAAGATTAAAAAGAAGAGAAATAAAGCGTTAAAGAGTTGGTGGAAATCAGAACAAGGAATGAGTAATACTGCTAAGGCTTTATTACCTCCTTCTATATTGGCAATGAGATATGATAGATATGGATTCGTATCAAAACTAGTACAAGCGACTAAAGATATATCTGATAAGATTAAACAATCATACGCTACTTTTGATTCTGATGTTGCAGCAATAAGCAAAAGATTTATGAATAATGCTAAAGCGTTATATAAAAATGCTGATAAAAGTGCAGTATTAGATGGCTTACAGTTACAAGATAAGACTGGTAGGATATTAACTGTGCATGATAGAGGACAAAACGAAGGTGGTAATCCAATATTATTAGTTAGTTATCCTGAGAACCCATTAGAAGAAGTAGATGGACTAGTAAGACCGAGACAGAAATGGATTGCTATGTCTCAATTAGGTATTACAGAAGACGCTTATGAAGATGCTTATATAAAGAAATATAGAGATGACTTTGTTAATGACTTACTTCACGGGCAATCTAGATATGTTGAATGGAGTACGCAAGACGATGCGAAAGGAGATGACTTACTAATTGTACAATCTGAGCAAGAACTATTAAGACATAGAAATGAGACAGATGGCGTTAGTAATCAAAGTAGGAAATTTAAAACATCTAGAATGGTTATACCTGACCCTAATAATCCTAATCTAACATTATGGGCAGGTGATATAGCCTTTATAATGATAAAAGATTCTGAGGGTAAAGGTAAAGAAACATATAAAGCATACTTAACTGGTGTTAAATCAGATGAAGACCCAGGTTGGACAAATCAAAAAGATAGTAAAGATATGGAGTTTGATGTATTTCAATCTGTAAGAGATAATTTAAAAAATGGTTATTATAATTCTCAAGAAGTAAAGACTTTTACCAATCATCAGAAAAGACCTTCCATTGAAACTCTCAGGAAGATGAAGGGTGATTTTAGTAATTCAATGAAAAGTTATTTAGATACCCAAAATGAAGCAGGCGAGTTGTATCCTGAAAATAGCGAAAGTAATGCTTATGTAAATTTTCAATATATGGAAAAGCAACCAGATATTAATATGGTAGATGAAACTGCTATTGGTAGTAGTGTTGAAGCACCTTATTCCAATATGTGGGAATTGCTTTCACAATATAGAAAGACCTATAAAGCAGTAGGTAGAGATATTAAAAAGTTTGCCAAAAGAACTGAAGGCAAAAGAGGCAGACTTGAAAAACTTATAAAAATACAATTAAAGAAAAAGGGATTAGATGACGAAGCAATCGAAAACTGGATGCAAGAAAAAATTTATGATGTTGCAGGACTTGAATCGAGAGTATGGGGCGATAAGTATGGGGACATCCACACTCCAGACACCTCCCTTGAACTTAAACAAGAAAATTATGCTCCGATTAAATGGACTAAGAAAAACTTCTTTGAAATGCTTGATAACGCTATTGCAGAAATTCAAACTGAAATAAAGTTGGCTGGTTCCAATATGGACAAGGCAGTATTAAAAGATAAAAAAGAATACTTAAAAGAATTGATGGATATGCAACACGCTACGGCTGATAGGCAACCAACTGAAAAAATGATAGACCAAGCAGTAAGTATTCATAAGAAAAGAAGAAAACTTTGGACTAATCCTTTAACTCGTAGGAAGAATCAGCAAGTACATATGGACTACTTAGATGATACATATAGAAACTTGCATAAGAATGAACTTACAAGTGAATTGATTGAACAGATGTATAATATTATTAAAACAGATAAACAAATACCCGAAGATAGTATCGACTATATGGTGAACAGAGTGAAGTTATCCTTTGGTAGAGCCGATGTGGATACAAAAGTATTGACTCCATTAGGTTGGGCGAACTGGAATAATGATAGAATTGCATCAATGATGAATAAATTACCAAAGTTTATACGGAGAGGTAGAAAGTGGAACTCTGAAGATGTTGAAGGGTTGTGGCTAACTATTAATGGATTGCTTACTATGAGATTTTTAGGAGCAAGTGGAGCAGTTGGCAATAGAACTCAAAGTTTAAATAATATTGTATCTTGGGGATGGAAGTCTTTTATGCAGACTAAAAATGAAATTAGCAGCAGGAAAGAATTTTGGGATGGAGTTGTAAATGAGACAGGTGTATTAAACTTACTATCAGTATTTAATGATGTAATGTTACAAGGTGGGAAATTAGATTGGAATGATTATGGATTTATACCCGGTGGCGACATTGCTACTGAAATGGCTTTTGGAGCAGCAGTACCCATACCCGGTGAAAACTTTTTTGATTGGCGTAAAATAGTAAGAGCAGGTAAGCCCTCTTTTATAAAGAATGGTAATAAAAGTGTAGATAGAACTCTTCTTAATATAATGAATAAGAATATTACTGAAGATGACTTAGCAGATGTTCAGTATGCAAGGGAACTTGATGACGCAGTAAATGAGTTTAATGAGACGGGTGGATATGACATAGAGAACTTGAGTCCTGAACTAGCAACGGAACTAAAGAAAAGAAGAGGTGCTTATTGGGAACTTCAAATGACCGATAAGGAGAACAACAGACCAGAGATATTGGAACGGAGATTTAAAAATCTATTAGGTGATATTAGTGACCAGCAATTAAGGAAAATGGTAACTTGGAAATTAAGTTATTGGTGGGAAGGATTAGGAGAGCAAATGTTTACCTTTACAGAGGGTGAACAATTAATGCGTTATGAAACTGCGGTTCAAGCGTTATTAGTTGCCGATTCAAAAGGCTTACTAGGAAGTGCTAAAGACCAAAAGGAAAGAATGACTTCTCCTATGGCTATTAAGATTGCTCGTGACGCAGTATACCAAATGATGTTTGGAATGGCTCCAGTTCATTTAGGTGAGGCTTTCGCAGGAGTTGGTAGAACATTGGGACAATATAAAAGTTATCCTTTGTTTCAACATATTAAAGATTATAATACAATGTCTAATTTTTGGGACGGAGGAAATAGGACAGGTAGATTATTCAGGGAATTTTTCAGGATAATGACAAAAGGTGGGTATGATGTTAATGGTGAACACGACCATGAAGCGGCAGCAGCGGCAAGACTTGTATTAACAAGAGGGGTTGCTACTGGTCTTACTGTTACGGCAGGTATGTTACCTTTGGTGAATCCGTTTTTAAGAAGACTTAAAATGGACGGAGGTATAGGAGTTTTGGGTGCAATGAGAGCGGCTGAAAATCCATTGGCAGGCACGACTTTTAGATTAATTACTTGGAGTGTGTTAATGGCTATGGGGTGGGGCGATAATGAGGAGCGAGATGATAAAGAAGAAGATGTTATAAATAGAGTCTTATTCTTAACAGTCCCTGCTATAATAGGCTCTATCGCTAGATGGGGATATGATGCTTATGAAACATATGATGATAATGAGGGTATCTGGTCTAAATTTTAAGGGGAGAGGGCTGACCTTTTCCATGCCTCTCAGGTACCAGTAGACACTACTCCCCCCAATTTACTTAATTAGATTTTCTACTTCTTGTAACAATGATTTTATAATTGCTTTAAGTCTGATTAATTCGTTTCTAATTGCTTTCAGTTCTTCTTTCATTTGATTGAGAATGTTACTGCAAATGCTATTTTATTAAATAATATAAATTCAAGTAGTAATTGTTGTTTAGGAATTGTTATAAGGGATATACCAAATGGAAATAATGATATGCTACAATGATGTTGTAATAATCCACCTACATCTATTCTTACATAATTAATACCAAATATATTATCACCATAACCTTGTTTTTTACCTATTGTTACTTCGTTTACTATTGGTGTCTCATCGCTACTCATTTGTTTTGCCATCTAGACCTCCCTGTACACTAAAATTAGCAATCAATATCGCATCAGAATTTTTAAGAGTTGCATTATATGGCAATCCATTATCATCTAATATCTTTTGTGCTATTTCTTTTAGTTTATTCTTTCGTTCTCTCTTGTCTTTAGGCATTTTGCCATAAAAAGACATCCACTTCTGTGGCACTACTTTAGTAAAAGGGATATTGTGTGCAGTTAGCATACCTTCCCATTGTCCTAAATTTTGTCCAAACTTAAACGCACTACTACGACCATCCGTAGGAAATGCGTGTACATTTTCGATTAAGGCTACAACTTCTTCTGTTTTTCCATATTGTCTAGCCATAGATAGTTCATCATTTATTTCTTCTAAACTTCTCCATGTTGTTAGATTATGGACTACTAATCCCCATCCATTATTTGAATGGTCTTTAAATCCAACCATAGCACCGCTTTTACCCGGGTCTATACCTAAGTGTAGTTTACTCATTTCTTCTCCTGTTTGCTGGTGGGGGGGACTGAAAAAGGAGACAATCCCCCGTTAGAATCCACCTGTAATTTTTTAAACTTGTACCGTAACGCCTTTATTAATTTTTCCAACTTGTATAAAGATACGCTACATAAATCATCGTAACCACAGATTTCTCTTTTAATTTCAAGAGTACGCTCCCACCCAATACCTGCTTCATCGAAGTGGTACTGAGCAAGAGCATACAATTTAATGTAGTAGTTTTTATCCTTTATAGGCTTCTTCAACAGTCTCATAGAATTTGCATCTATCACCATTAAAACCCATAGCATATCTACCTACTTGCCCATATCTAGATTTGGCAGCAATTATCTCGCTCTCGTGTCTATCATAAGCAGAGTCATCAAAGTTATAGCCATACCATACAAACAACGCTGACTCAGCAGTTTGTTCTATGACACCACTCTCACTATAATCACTCATTCTTGGCAATGGGTCTGCACGCATTTCAATCGCCCTATTCAACTGACTTAACAGAAAAGCAGAACAATTATTTCGCTTACACGCCCATTTATACTCTTGCATTATCGTTTCAATTTCAAATCGTCTACCATCATTTTTATTGTTATCTACGCTTATTAACTGAATATAATCATCAAAAACTACATCTGGCTTTAATTTATTAACTTCTCGTATCGATTCACTTAAAGTTCTAATGTCGTCATACATTGTAAGATTCTTGTATTTTTCCTTAACAATCTCAGCAGAAAGTTTAATCTTATCAGCCGTACCATTCATTTTCTCTTTACTCAATCTTAAATCGTGATACTTTAATGTTTCGCTTTCCATTACAATAATCTTTTTCATCATTTCTACATTTGACATTTCTCTATTAAATAGAACAACTCTATTTCCATTTTCTATTAATGTCCTGACAGCGTTAATCATTAATGTTGTCTTACCATGTCCAGGTCTACCACCAAGAACTGTAATCTCTTTACGAGTCATTCCTCCTGCTGGTTCGTCTAATTGTTTTAAGCCAAATTTGATTACATTAGTGCCTTCTTCTATTGCTTGTAATGTTTCTTCTACGATGTCGTTTACTTCTCTTTTCTTACTAGGTGCTAATAATTGTAATTCTGATATTAATTGAGTGTGTTTATCTAATTGTACATTTACTTTTTCATATTCATCGTAAGACATTTTATATACATTGTAAGCAGATTTTGCTATATTTCTTTGGATATACTTTTCCCACACCATTCTAGCATAATGTTCAACATTAGCAGTTGTTGGTATAGCCTCAGCAAGTCCTGAAATATAATAAGATTCACCTCTTTGATTACTTGTCATATCTTTATGTTGTTCGATTACTGTTATCATATCAATAGGCTTGTGGCTTCTGTATAGTTCAACACAAGCATCCCATATCTCCCTATTAAGAGTCTCATAGAAAGCATCAGTAGTTCTTATCCATCCAGCGACTTTCTCCATAATTGGGTGTCCCTGTGCGATTATACTACCTAATACTGCTTTCTCTGCTTCTTCGGAATGTGGCTGAACTTTCAGTTGTTCGTTTTTGATTTCCTTCATTAGAATAATGTTCCTTGTTGTGTGGGTTGATAATTTGTTATAACTAATTCATTATACACTTTACTAGGGTCAAAATGTCTACCACCGTACTTCGTCTGAACTTTACAAGTCTCAAATTCTTCTAGTAGTTTTGAAACTTCATTTCTATCGTCATACGAAACCATAAATTTACCACCCTTATCATTAATAATCCTCAAGACTTCCAACATATCGTAGTGGTCTTTCTTGGTAAAACTATGAAAGTAGTAATCATGTCGCTCAGTAGCAGCGATATAAGGAGGGTCTAAGTACCAACAGTCACCTTCTTTCGGAGGATACTTGTCTACTAATTCCCTATAATCAAGGTTTTCAATCATTACATTGTCAAAATAAGTCCTTGAATAGTTTATATCACTTATAAATTCTCTAGTCCATTCCTGATATTTACTTATTGGTTGCATAAAATTATTATTAAAAGCGTTCTTTATTATGTAAAAATACTCTGCTGCTCGTTTGGGATTAGGTATATCAATCTCCTTACTGCCTTTAATAATTGCTTTTTGTTTATTATATATTTCTCTACTTTTTACTAACCATTCTACATTCCATTTAAAATCATCATATTCTGTTCTTATTGATTCATACAGGTTTACTATATCAGAGTCCTTATCGTTTACAATGCTTACTTTAGCCTTTTTCTTTCTAAAGAACATTGATAGTCCACCTGCAAAAACTTCTATATACCTTTCGTGGGGAGGGAGCATACTAACTAGTTGCCTAGATAATTTAACTTTCCCTCCCCAATAAGGTATAATGACAGGACAATCTGTCTGTATTGCCATTAAGCGTGAGCCATCTTCCTAATCAATGGATAGACTTTCTTCTCAAGTTTATTAGTTGCTTCATGCTTCCTATTAAGAGCGTGAGAAGTAACCCAAGTAAAAGCATTAAGTAAGTCCCAATAATTATTAATCTTCTCTCTTTGTAAATATCTTACAAAAGGCTCGATTGCTTGTTGTGGGAGTTCCCTAACTACTTTAGCAATATCAGATTTCTTTGCTTTAGTGTCTACTAATTGTCCAAATTCGTCTACAAATACACTTTCTACTTTATTAACAGTATCACTAATCATATCACCAATCTTCATAAGGTCACTATTATAAATAGAGTGTCTGTTTCTTTTAGAGTCAAGTATTGTACCTATTGTTAAACCATTAGCACATAGTATTCTAAAAGCACCCGCTAGAAAAGACAATTCCCAACTACCATCGTAACTATTTTGAACAGTTATTTCAGGATTAAGGATGTCGTCTTTACCGACTTTAACTTTTATATTTGGATAAATCCAAGTCCATTTAGTCCTTGCTTTATTCTCACCAAACATCTGTGCTTCTTTGAATGTTGCTTTTGATTTATTCATTATAGGTTCAATTTCTTTCATTACTTCTTCATTACTTACAAGTTTATAATTATCTGTCATACAACTTACTACTTTACCAGTGTCTTCATTTAATATGAGTTTATAACCAGTATCACCTACTAGTTCAAATTCACCATCGCTACCATGTATATCCATACCTACTGCTGATACTTCTCTAACAGGGTATAGAGTATCACTTAATGATACGCTTTTTTGGAAGTTTGCCATATACTTTCCTCTCGTTATTTAGTTGTTTATCGAAATTGGCTTCTCTGTTTTGTATTATACTTCTTAAAAACTTAAAGCCCTTACCTCCCCTATAATGATTACCTTTCATAAAAACTCTTATTCCATATCTAATATGTTCTTCATCGTATTTTTGAAGACCATACAGAAAGTAATAGTATTGTGAAGGATTAGCATCACTTGGGACATTGTTATATATTTTTCTCATTGTGTTTTTCAAAGCAGTACTAGTTTCTTTACTATAACTTGATATTAGTTTCATGATTTTGGCTGATAGATTTTTAGGCTTAGTGAAATTATAACCACAACAAGGACACACTACATCGAATGTATCCTTATTTTTTATTGCTTTTTTCAAGATGTTCCTCTGCTACGCTTTCAATCATACCATAATTGTCTCTAAGCATCGCTAACTCCTTGCACATATGCAATCCACCTCTTAATCTGTCTATCTCATCTGTCGCCCATTTTAAATCCTTAGTCATCTCATCGCAGGTTGCCTCCATTACCAATATTGCTCGGTAAGGATTCTTTTCACCTTCTAAATATGCTATTTCTTCTTGTTGTAATCTCATTTCCACTTCATCTTCATTTATTGTTTCTTGGTCTTCTTTCAAAGCGAACTCCTTATTATATTCATCTGCAGTGGTAGGTTCTACGCAATTATCGCATATACCACACTTATTCATTGTTGGACTGTCACAATCGTGACACATAAAAGGCGTAGGCATTAATTTGGTTGAACTATATCAGCGAGGATACGATTCAATTCATTTCTTGCACTTTTACCTTCTTCTTTTACCTTCTCAGGGTTTGCTTCATACTCTTTGATACTTTCATCTGCTATTTCATTAAGTGAATCATATTCTTTATTACCTCGATTATCACGCATATTACTATGTGCGTCAATAAATTGTTGAGCAACTATATCGCTACCAACTTCTTCGGTAAGACTTTTGAGGTCTTGCCTTTCACATAAATAATGTATATAAGACATTTTACTCATTTATTTTTACTCCCTATTATTTCCATTATAAAATCCTTTAATAAACTGGCTAGTAATCCAATCATAAATAATGCTATTGCCCATATAATAGCGGCACATCCAAGTATGAATATATTTACTACCCACTCCCATAATTGTATTATTATCATTTGTCTCCCTCATCTACTATTTCTGAAATAATTTCATATTGAGTTCGTTCTATTCTTTTTAATCTAGCAATTACACTCCACCATAATCCTAACATACATAACCATAGAAATTCATAAAATGGAAAGTGGTGTTGCTCAATGAATGTATCAATCCAATGTATCGCCATTCTTTTCTCCTTCAGGTATTTCACCTAGTTTTATTATTGTTACCTCTGTGTTCCAAGACCAGATAGTTTTACCTGAGTCTATTAATAGTACTTGTGCATTTACTGCGGAAGATAAAAGTACTCCCTTAACATCTCTCATTTGAAACAATGTTCCAACTGGGAGGCTACCAAGAAAGTACTTTCCTTTACCACAAGGGTATCCAACTTCTTTATTCGCAGTTTTCGCAATTTTCTTCAGGTAATCCTTCGTACTCAACTTCACATTTTTCTTCTTCATTTAATTGCTCCTTACGTTTCCAGTTATCATAGACCTTTCTCAAATCGTGAGATAGAGCCTCTAATAACTTTACCTGTTTCTTTATAAATGGAGTACCCCAGCCTTTATCGGCAGAGACATCCATTCTAACTGCTACTTCTTCAACGCATTTGACTATATTATCTAATTCATCTTCTGTGAGTGCAAGTCCAATCTTCTCTTTATGTTCTAAAGTTTTCATTTTCGCCATTCTCCTGTTGGATTTAACTCATCTAATATACGCTGATTTACAGATTTTTGCACAACCCTATATTTTGCATAGCGTGTACCATATCTGTTTACTACTAGTTCTTTCTCAATCGGTAAGCCATCATCATGTTTTAAATCATGTATAATAGCAGCCAACCTGAAACAACCATATTTTTCAAGAGCATCCATAGGCGTAATAGCCTGTCCACTCTCAAGGTGTGATTTTACCTTACTTCTTTGAGTTTCTCTTTTCATTTCGTACCTCTATTAGTTCAAGTATTGTTGCAGACAAATAAACACACATATCTAACGCTTCTTCTAGTGACTCCTGTAAGTTGTCACGACCACCTTCGCCTTTTATAGGGATACTTCCCTTGTATTTCTTTTGCCCTAGTTCTAACCTTGTATTTATTAGTCTTAACACTTTTACATTAGTGTCTAACAAATCATTAGCATCTATCATATTGTTCTCCTTTCTGCTATATCAAACATTATCATTTTATGTCTCCTTTTTTAATCCATTCTTCTCGTTGAATAATCCACTCTTGAATAGAGCTAATCATTACATCAGGATTATTATCAAGATAAGATTGACATATCAATTGTCCACTCCCATCCTTATACCTTAATCTTATTCCTGTTATATCTTTTATGTCTGCAATCTCAATACAAGGTTCTAAGTCCTTTATTATACTACTTTCAGTATTTTCACCGAAATCTTCATTCATTGCTCTTATGTAATTACTCATTTTTCATTCTCCTTACAGACAAAAGCCCCGATGGAGCGTGAACGATGCGGAGTCCACTCTATGGCTAACATAGATTTACCGAGGCTTTTATCATTATATGTGAAAGGTGTTAGAAAGGCACATCCTCTCCGATTTCGTCTTCAGATAATTTCTGACCACCAGTCCATGGATAGCAACTAAAGACACGCATTGTTGTCTTTTCTTCACCTTCTTTATTAGTAAACGATTGTTCACCAACTTTAGCAAGGCAAGGGAATCCAAGTACATCTTCTTCTTCAACTTGTCCTAATTGAATGTTTCCATTGTCATCAGTAGGGAAATTAACTCCCAAGTTTTCAAAGAACTCCTTATACTTACGATTCTTCCAACCTTCTCCCTCTTTAGGGCTTGGTGTTAGCCAAACTCCTGCAGAGCGAACTTCTTTACCAATAAGATGTGTTGCTTTACGAGTAACTGCTTCGCCTTTTTCATCAGTAGTAGGCTCGTATTTGCCATCTATATTTTGGTAAACAGGTACTTCCATATCGCCAACTTTGTCAGCGACTTTAAAAGTCATATTAAAAACAACACTATCGTTGATTTCCCTAGACTCAAAGGAAGTTATATGCGCAGGGTATGTTCCTGCCACTATTGGCTGAAACGCATCTGTGCTTTCATTAAAAGTAGTATTTTCAAGTGTTTTCACTTCTTACTCCTATCTTATTTTGATTTGGTTTCTGTTTTTGTTACTGTGTACTTATCAAGCAATGCGTTAAACTCTGTACGCAAGTCAGTCATATTCTTAGAGTATTCTTTAGAATTTACTCCTTGAAAATATAACTGAGGCGACACCCAAGTTCCGTCTTTGGTCTTTAAGTACCTTTTGTTACTACGCCTGCCTTCTGAAATAAGACCTTCAGTTTGCATTTGTTTAACAGTCTTAGCGTCTAATACGCCATCGGCTTGAAGTTTTTCAGCCTCTTTTATTGTAAGTTTACCCATTTTCTTTCATCTCCTTTGCTATTTGGCTATTAATATCTCGGATACTAATAGTTTTCTTTGGTTCTAAATCTTCAGGTGTGGGAAACTGAGTATACTCTTCCAAAGTGAAAGAGTGATAACTCGGATTAACCGACAACTGAGATTTGTTTTCTGTTTCAAAACACATCATTGGTTTTCCATTAAACGACTTCGTACCTTTATATACTACTCGTTGAAATACCGTACCATCATTAACACCAACTGTGTATTCTAAACCCTCTGTTAATAGACCTTCATCTAAGACACCGAAATTCTTCATTCCTTTGCCTCATTCATCCTCATCAATTTCGCATATGACGCTTTGTAGTTAAGATTATTTAACTTACCACCAGTGATAAGAGTATCAATCTTTACTGCTTCTTCGTCACTTATATCACTTGCGAGTTTGATAATTTTCTCAATCTGGTCATCGCTTAACTCAGGGTCTTCATACTGATTCCTATACACATCATCTGCAATATTCATATACATATTAAGTGCTTTCTTCATACAATCAGTATTTGCTGACTTTATGTCGTTTCCAACATCAACAAAATCAGTAGAACCCTTTTTCGTCTGTATACGATGAGCCGCTACCATATCACCGACACGCATAACTTGGTTATCGTACCATTTTAAGCGACCATGTACTACATACGCTGCAGAGCCTAATGCCTCGGATTTAACTATTTCCCAAGACCACCCGGGAAATTCTTTATCAGCGATTGCTTTCATATACCCAATTTCTACATAATCAAGACCCATTTTCTTCTTGATATATGCTTTAGGTGTGACCATATCGCTAATTTCACTGTGTTGCTTAGTCAGGGTTTTTAAAGCATCCTTAACTACATCAATATCAGCATTTTTTACTAATTCAGACATATTATATTCCTTTACAATAATCTGTGAAGCCACAATAACGACATTCCCAATCCATCATCGGTACACCATAGTCGATGCCCGGTATTAAATCATCAGGATTTGTAACGCCTTCTAATGCTTCGGTTAAAGTCTCCCAATACTCTAGAGCATTGCTAGTCCACTGTAAAGCGTCTATACTTTGCTCCCTCATTGCTGAAGTATCCTTATTATACCACAATAGTGATAATGTAATATCGTCTACCTCATATTTCGCCTGTACACCTAATCCATAAGTGCCAACCTGAAGTTCATAGTTGAAAGAAGGATTCTTTTCCTTATTCCTACCAAACTTCATTCGCCATTTATACGATGCACAAGTCTTTAAATCATAAATCTCAGCAGAAGTTACTTCGCCACTACCATCCTTATTAAGCAGAGCAGCATCTAAATGCCCCACTACCTTTAAGTCAGGTATGACAACCTCTTGTTCTGTTAAGACTTCTGTATTATCATCCTTATACTCACTTAATGCTTGTTCAACATCAGCGTGTACAACGGTTCCTAATCGTAACAACCTTAGAACCCTATCATCTAATTCATTTTGGTCATAGTCTTTTAAACTAAACCATTGCTTTTTAAAACATGAACCTGCTGATGATGCCCTAAAGTAATCCCTGAACTTCTCTTCTTTTTCGTGCTTTTGTTTGCGTAAGAAGTCCCCATAAATATCAATTATTCTACTCATTAAAGTACCCTAAATTTAACAATATTTGAAGTTATAGGCAACAGAGGAATATAATGTAATCAATCAAATAACCCAAATCGGAGGAGCGATTTAGAAATTATTCCTCTGTACCTAATGTAGTTACCCTATCTCAAATCCTCCAGATGTCTCACAGAATTTAATAAACTCTTTTAAGAAATCTACTTTGAAAGGGTAAGACGAAGTCCATTTGCGAGTGACGTAAATTTTGTCCCATTGTTTCTTATACTTGTTTGGATATTCTCCGGGAACAATATTCTTTTTGCCAGTTGCTTTAATAACCTCATCTTTTATAGCATCTAGTTTTTCGTCTACTTTAGAATTATGTTCAGCACCTACCTTTTGTTCATCGGTAATCCTGCGTTCATATTCTTCAGCAGAGCCATCTTTGATGCTCTTTTTTAATGCTTTCGCTAGTCGTTTCGCTTTGGTTTTACTTATCTTGTGGCAATCATTATATGACCCTTTATCCATATCGGTAGAGGTTAATATATTATCGCCCTTGTGACAAGAAAATGCCCACAGCGGTCGCCACCACCAAACATTAGACCGAAAGTATTCTCCCGGTACCTGCTCGTGGTATTTGTCTTTTTGTTCAAAGTACTTGCCCTTCTCTTCGTCTGAGACATTAGCACCCCAATCAATATGAGGTGCTTTAAGTCCCTTCGGATTTTCCGGTGCCAGTCCATATAAATCAAATCCCATTTCTGACCTCCTTTAGAATAATCGTATTGGGTTGTTATTACGATGGTTGAAAATATCTTCAATCATCCGAAAATATTCCTTTTGTGTTTCTTGCTTGATAAATCGAGCAGGAACTAAGGAAACCTTATGTACGAATACATCATGGTTGAAATCAGGATGTGTCAAGACATCAAGATAACCAAGCACGAAAGTCCTATGCCGATAGATTTTATCGTTATATTCCTTAAACTCGGTTATTTTGCTCAGCAGTTGTTCTACTGAATCCATGCCTTGAGCGACCTTGAACTCTCCACGCCTAAACTCATTCATTATCCTCTTGGTGTTCTCACCAGTCAATAATATTATGAGTGTAGATAGTGGGTAAGGATGCCTTTTAGCAAACCCTGCCAATATCTTATAGTCGTGGTATCCCTCAACGCAGAAATGACTAAGCACGTGCTTGTATGACCAAGACTTTTGAACAGAGTTAAACTGCCCAATGTCTTTATTAGTCATCTTTGTATACATATAATATACAGGGATTCCTAATTCTTTACACGCCTCAAAAGTGTGCTGACCTTCCATTATCTCGTGTGAACGAGTAACTTTGATGGGATTTTCAGAAGTTAGGTCTATACGCTGAATCTCAGCCATAATCTCCCTAACATGAGCAAGAGATACTTGCCTGTTGGATGCTACGAATTTAAACTTATCGTAGTTTGCTGTTTTATAGACTTTCTTTGTCTTTACTAGAGTGTCGTTCATAACTATACTCCTCCTTATTACTTGTTGGTATATGGAACAAATCATAGTTATATAGCCATCCACAATCTTCATCGTAGATAGACCATTCTTTGATTTGTATTTTACAGTGTTGTTTTAAGTGTTTCTTGACATACTCTAAGTCTTCTTGCTGTATTGGTTCCCAGTACGCAATGCGTAGACTCCTTTGTTTGTCAAGGTTATTGCGAAAATGTATATCGCTACGCTTATAGCCACGCATGACTAATAGTAATTTTATCTTTTGTTCGTATATATTACTTGTAGGATACATATTCTCATAAAGTGAATCCACTTCAATTTCGTACATTATGTACCTCCTTGTTTAATTAAATTATTGCCTCTTCCCTTTAGTTCGCCAACCAAGTGAATCAATCATAACTTTCTTCCCATTTCCTCACTAAGGTACTAAAGCAACTTAGGTCTTCGTTAATGGGCATTTGTCACTCTCTTTTTCTAGAAGAGGCAAATATATTTAAGGGCGACTACAATCTTCGGTGTCTCCCATCGTATTAGACACATTACTGCGCAGTTGGGAACGAACTTGTTATCATCGCCCTATTGTAAATTTCAGCCTGCCATTTTGTGTTGAATCTGTATACGCTATCGGGATAGTCGCAGGCAACACTAGGCAGGCAATAAGGCTCAGGTCAAGTGTGTGGTTGAGCCTATTAATTCTTATAATTACACATTATGTAATCAAATATTATAAAACACCCTATACAGAGTGCTATTATTATCAATGATGTTATCATTTCATACTCCATTTTAAAGTAGCGGGGGTAGGAATTGAACCTACTGGAGTCGGGATATGAGCCCAACATTGAACCATCATTCCCCGCGATTATTTATTTCCACGGTTGCTCATTTGCATAACCATCTGCACGGTCTTCCAAATGCTCCATATATTCTTTAGACCAAATATGTCGGTCTTGCCATAGGATAGTTAAAAAACTTCCCATAGCCATATAGAGTGAACCAACTACGAATATTCCTAAATATTCCATATTATTTCTCCTTTATGATGTTATTAATTATATCAAGAGTCTCAAGCATTACTACCCTTGAATCTTCAAATCCACGGACATAATGGTCTTGTGGCTTAACTTTTTTAACAAATTGAATCAATTTCTTTATATTATTAAGCAGGTCTTCTTGGTAGTAAATAGTTTTAGTTTCAAAGCCTGTGTGATTAAGACAATCAGTACACATTCTTTCTTCTGCATCGTATTGGTGGTCTTGAACCTGCTGACCACACATACTGCAAGTCCAGTACATTGTTGTTCCTCCTATTACATTAAAAGTTTAACAAACCTGAGATTACAGTTTGTTGCAAGATTGCTTTGAAGACATTATTTGTTCTTCTTTTTATCCACTACTCTTTCGAATAGTACAACCTCAATCACAATGTGTTAGACACATCACTCCTTACAGTATGAGTTATCTTTGCAAGTAATCAGTTCAGTACTAGGGTCGCCCCCGTCTAATGGTTTCAAAACCAACCTGACCTTTCATCACAAACTATACGCCTTGCGAGCGGTATAGCACCTATTGTTTCAAGGTAGAGTGACCTATGACTCATACGTTCAAAGACTTTCGCAATGCCTCTCGGCACTAAGCAATCGTTATTTAGTAAGATTAACTTTATTTAATGCTAGTATGATAGGGTGTATTACCTGCTCTGAATTGTAGTTTAATCTCTTTCGAGACTCGATGCTACGAGGTAACACTAAGTTTCATCCTCGTCAAAGGATAAGTTACTTGGTATTCCGTGCCTTTATATCTTGCATTACTGCTAAGATTAAGTATGTGGAACTGATTATAAGATTTGCTGACGAACTTCACTCATAACCTATGGATTTCCTTATTGTAGTTTCCTACTCACTCGACTCTATCAAACCGAGATATACAACCAACGCCTGCTCAAAGAGACTTAACGTGGCAATATATATTATCCATTTGCATACACAAACACACCGAAGTATGTCGCCTACTGGGTCACTAACAACCTTTTCGACTTTATCCCTATTACTAGGTTTATTTAACGACTATATACAGCCGAGATAGTTTAATGTCTTTCTAAGACAATTCTTATTGAATCAATTTCGCTAAATATTATGTTTTTTGGCGAATACAATCGCAATACTTGATTCTTAAATATACGGGGGGAGAAACAATCAATATATAAAAGGAATAATATAAAACAAAACTCCCCCCTGTGAAACAAAGGCACAAGATTAACTACTTCAAAGAGTAGCCTCGCATTTAAAGAACGTATAAATGTGATGTTGTCCTTTTAATGCTCCAATCTTGACCTGCCTTATGGATGATAATATTGATTACTTGGGTCTAATAGTATTACTATACTAAATAAAACCCAAAATACAAATACACACGCTAACGCTGAAACTAATATAACAACTGTGTCTTTAATCATTGCTTTATCAGTCTTCATAACACATATCCATCCGTTCAACTATTAGCATAAGTATGTTATATGTCTGTTTAGGTGTTTTAAAATTATACTCACAAGACTCTAATGTTATTGTATCTATCTCATTACGAAGGTAACGAAACTTCTCAAGTACACTATCTATTTGTGCTAATGTATGAGACTTTGATGAAACTGTATTGTCTTGTTCTACTGATTGTATGTTATTGCCCATGTTCATAATATTCTCCTCTTATTATAGTATGATGATTGTTTATGTAAGTGTGAGTCTTTTAACGACATACTCAGGTCTTTATATCTTCTAGTTATCACGAATATTCTCCTCCTTATTCGCTATATACTGTGAAACAATTAAAAAATACTGAGCCAACTTGTTGGCACAAATTCAAAAAATCATTGGAGGGGAAACAATCTCCCCCCCCAAATCAAATCGCTGAATGGACTTACCCTTCACTCGCTTGAGCAAAGGTCTTCTTCAGGCTGTCCATCTCGCCCGCCAACTCTGTGGCTTCTGCTACCATAGCATCAATGTGCTCAGGTGTCCAAAACTGGATGGCACCCAAATCACCATTGTTCTTTACAAAACAAATGGCTTTCACAGTGGTACCTGTGGCTAAGACTTTGGTCTCATCTGCGACCTTAATCTTTAACACACTAATACGACCATTGATGTTCATAGCAACTTCTTGAATAGAATAGTTCATAATTAAACCTACCTTTTTTAATTGATTAATGGATTCTAACTAAAAACCGAATTACGATAATCCGTCTTTGGGGGTACTTGGGATGAATATATGTACATATCATTTTGCTCTATTTTTTCTCATTATAACATGGGCATTTTACACTTGCAGGTGTATTGACACTTGTGTTAGTTTCGAGGGTGAGTGGGTGGGATTAATTAATATATATATAATGTGCGTTTTTTAATACAAAGGAGTATATATGATTGAAGTACTGTTAATGTTGGTGTTGGTCTTAGTGTTTTATAATAGTAAATTGTGGCAGCGAGGCGAGTGGCAAGTTAATAAGACAAAGTTTAACATCTGGTTTCATAAGAAAAGGAATAACAATGGGTGATTATATCACAAGTAAAGAACTAGACCGAGGAGAGGCTAGGACAGGTGTTGCTAGACAACAAGAGGAAGCAAGAGAGCGTGAACTCGAATTGGCTCGTAAGATTGAACAAGAAGAGAGAGCATTGGAGAAAGCGATACTGGCAGAGTGGAAAACTCAGGCTAAGGCTAAATCAAAGAAGTCTAGTGGCAAATCGAAGAAATGACGGATTAATCGAAAAGTTAGCAAATCAGCCAGTTGAGGTTATGGAGAAAGTTTTGGCTAATGCTTCTAAAGAATTAATGCCAATCGAAATAGATGGTATCGTATATCATATACCTAAGCCAATCAGCGACTTAATTGACGCATTATCTATTCAAGCAGGTTTAGACAATCCCGAAAAAAAGCGTGAAAAAACGAGCAATTAAAGGTGTTAATCACCTAGTATTTAAAAACCTTAAAGAGTACCAATCTCATTTTGGTAAACAATCAAAGCCTCCTGTTCAGAAATGGAGAGAGGCAAAAGAAAATGATTGGGTAGTAGCAGATGATGGCGGTATAATCCAGTTATTGAAAGTGTCTAATAACATTAAGCACCCCAATGATAGACCTAATTATAAATTATCTAAAGGTTGGTGTAGGACAGTTGTAGGCACTTTTTTAATTAAAGATAATACCTTTATGGATACAGATTTTGATAAGCATCCAAATAGGTACACATTTTCAACAAAAATAAAAAATACAAATAGTAGAGTATATAAAAGAGAGAAAGCAACTCGTAAAGAAAAAGAGTTTGCTACTCATATCGTCACAGGTCAATCAGCCGTAGAATCTTATATGAAATCCTTTAAAGAAGCTGATGAGGGCAAGGCTACTAAAAAAGCCGCTATACTATTAAAACAAAGGAGAATTATGAGCGAGATAGAAGCGAGTGCTTTAGAAGTTGCAAAAGAATTAGGTATAGACCATAGATATATATTAAGGTCTTTAAAATGTTTGGCTGAGAACGCAGGTGATGATAATATACAGTTACAAGCCATAAAAGAATTGGGTAAAGCGGTAGGTACGCTTGGTCAAACTAAAAAAGTTGAGACTGGAGTAGTCGGACTCTTTCAAGGTTTCTCTCAAAAGGAGCTAGAAGGAGCGTCTAGACCTGTCTTAACAGAAAACACCGAGGTTGAATAATGGCAGTAGATGATTTTACTAAAACTGATGATGGGGCGTTAATCGCTTGTCCTCATTGTGGAGGAAGGGCGTTAAGAAAAGATGGTTGGAATTATTACAAAGATAACAAAAAACAAATGTGGTATTGCTATTCTTGTTATAAGAAAACATTAAAGCCTGATATAATAGAAGAATCCCCTTTCACGGTAGAGGAGCGTGACCCTGAGTCAATTCCCATTGATGAACTTATCAAGTTTAGGAATAAACAATATAAGCATAAGGCAAAATCAAAAAATAGTAGAAAATTAACAAACATTGATATTAAAATGTCTGGTCCGATAGGGATTGCTCATTTTGGCGACCCTCACGTTGATGACGATGGTACTGACCTTTCTATGATATTGAGATATGTAGACATATTGAATGATTGTGAAGGTATGTTTTGTGGTAATCTTGGAGATATTCAAAACAACTGGATAGGCAGACTACAAGCACTCTATGGACAACAATCTACTTCTGCAAAAGAATCGTGGAGACTTACTGAATATTTTATTAGTAAAGTTCAATGGCTTTATTTAGTTGCAGGTAATCACGATGTATGGAGTGGAGAAGGTGACCCGTTGGAATTTATGATGCGTGACCATAAAGGTCTGTATGAGAGATTCGGAGCAAGGATGAATCTTCGCTTTCCAAATGGAAAGGAGATTAGAATCAACGCAAGACATACTTTTAAGGGGAATAGCATCTGGAACACTGCTCACGGTGTGGCTCGTGCCGCTCAAACTGGTTGGAAAGACCATATACTTACTTGTGGACATACTCATGTCTCTGGTTACCAAGTCTTAAAAGACCCTTCGAGTGGATTGATTAGTCACGCTTTACAAGTAGCATCATTTAAAATCTATGATAACTACGCAGATAAACTAGGTTTAGATGACAAGAATATATTTAATTGCCCTGTAACAATCATAGACCCTAGATTTGATGACGATGATAATAAACTTATTACAACAATATTTGACCCAATTATGGGAGCAAAGTATTTAACTTTCTTGAGGAAACAATGGAAGGAAGAAAATACGAAGAGGCTGAAGGATTCCAAGAAGAGTTCTCAGAGCAAATAGCAAAACAATACAACAGGAGAAGTATTATGGCTAGTAGAAAACCCGCAGCACCAACCGCTGAACCTAAAAATGGCGTTAAGGCATCTAAGGTAAGTAAGCAAACAATGGTAAATGCTATTGTAAATTTAGAAAATCAAATGGATGTAATTGGAAAAACATTAGCAATACTTGATGATGCTTTTAGACAGTTTATCACGTTTAGTGGTGAATCGGATGATTTCCAAGTACATCTAGATGAGGTTATGGCTTTAAGAAAGAAGGCTGCTGAAGAAAAAGCAGAGAAGAAAATTGAATCTGATAAAGAATCAAAGTAAGGCAGATGATGCTCTATTATTAGCATCTCAAGATATAATTGCCTTTGGTAAATTATTTTTACCTGATGATTATTTAAGGAGTGAGACTCCGCCCTTCCACTACGAAGTGGCTGATACTATTGATGATAGAGATATAAGACAATCTGCTATTATCCTTCCTCGTGGTCATGGAAAGACTATATTAACAAAGGCTTCTATTTTAAAAGATTTTGTTTTTTGTCCTCCTGACGATATGTTGTTCTATGCTTGGGTGTCAGCCACTCAAAAATTAGCAGTTGGTAATATGGATTATATTAAATACCATCTAGAGAATAATGATAAAATCTTATACTTTTTTGGCTCACAAAAAGGAAGAAAATGGACAGAGGAAGACATTGAATTACAAAATGGATGTAAACTCATCAGTAAATCGAATGTCACGGGAATCAGAGGTGGAGCAAAACTCCACAAAAGGTACGACCTTATCATACTTGACGATTTCGAACATGAAGAAAACACCCTCACAAGAGACTCACGAGACAAAAATGCTAACCTTGTTACAGCAGTTGTATACCCTGCTCTTGAACCTGAGACTGGTAGGATACGGGTTAATGGTACTCCTGTCCATTATGATAGTTTTATTAATAATCTTTTAATAAATAGTGCTAAAGCAAAGAAAGATAATAAGGAATTTGCTTGGAAAGTTATTACGCATAAAGCGATAGATAGTAATGGCAACTTCCTGTGGTCAAGTTTCTTTACTCCTAAGATTATGGAACAGAAGAAGAAGTTCTACTATGATAGTGGGCAGCCTTCTAAGTTTTATCAAGAGTATTTTATGCAAGTCCAAAGTGAAGAAGATGCTATTTGGGGGCAAAAGGACATAAGGACATATGATGGGTACACACAATTAGATGAAGATACTAAAATATTATACTTACATTTAAAAGATGAAGAGCCTGTTCCTGTAAATACATTTATCGGATGCGACCCTGCGACTGATATTGATACAAAAACATCTGATTTTTCAGTCATTATGGTAATTGCAGTAGATGTAAATAGGAATGTTTATGTTTTAGAGTATGAAAGGCATAGAGCAATTCCCACTTTGGGAAGTAAGTATGAAGGTGCATTAGATATAAAAAAACTAGGTGTAGTTGATTATATATTAGAACTATATCAAAAATATCATTGTACATCTGCTACTGTTGAGGATGTTGCTATGAACCGAAGCGTGTTTCAATCATTGAATGAAGAACGAAAGAGGCTAAATAAGTTTGAAATAGCAGTGATAGCATCCAAACCGGGAGGTCACCAGAAACGAAATCGTATCTATTCAGGCTTAAACGGAAGGTTTTCGATGGGTTTAATATATATACGGGATAATATGTTTGATTTAAGTAATGAAATTGTTACATTCGGGGCAAAGATGGCACATGATGATACAATAGAAGCACTGTATTATGCCTGTCTTAATTCATTCCCTCCTGATTTTAAGCAACAGAAAAACAACGATGGCAAAAGGGAATGGTATAAACCTAAAAGAAAAGCAAAATCTTGGATAGTGAATTAGCAAGGAGATATATATGCCTTATGGAAAAGGAACTTATGGGAAAAAAGTCGGAAGACCTCCAAAAAAAAGAAAAGCAAAACCAAAAAGTAAAAAAAAGAAAAAATGATTGTTGGGGAAATGTGTCAGTAACTCCAATTATTGAATACATAAATACTAAAGATAACACCACGATTGCGTGGCAAAGGATAAAATTTTATGCCTAGATTTGGAAGAAAAAGTAAAGAACGTCTAAAGGGCGTTGACACAAGGCTTGTAAATGTTTTAAATGAATTAATTAAAATAATGGATGTAACTATAATCGAAGGTGTTCGTTCTGCTGAAAGACAAGAAGAGTTGGTTAAAAAAGGAGCGAGTAAGGTTAAATACTCAAAACATATGGATGGGAAAGCAGTAGACTTAGCACCATATCCAATAGATTGGAAAAACCGAGATGGCTTTCATTATATGGGGGGTATGATTCGAGGCATTGCTAAACAACTCAATGTTCCAGTTCGCTGGGGCGGGGACTGGGACTCTGATGGCGATGTAAAAGACAATGGCTTCGATGATTTAGTTCATATTGAGATAAGAGGATAAAATGGCAAGAAAAAAGTTGAGAGCAACTAATAAAATAGAGCCGAGTCGCCCATCTGGTACAACATTATCTGCACGAGCAGGCATGGGATTACCGAGTGGCGACGGGAAGAATAAAAGTGTTTGGCAAAGTTTCGTTGATGCTAGCGGATTTGCAAAGCGTCATCCTGATAATAAAAAACGAAGGAAGAAATAATGCCAAAAGTAAGTAATAAAAAGAAAGCCGAAACTGTCTACCAGTTGTTCCAAAAGTCGAGCGGAACTTGGCGTTCTAAATGGGAGGCTCAGGCTCAAAAATGTTATGACTTTTATCATAACGACCAATTATCTGCAGAAGAATTAAGGATTCTTGAAGAATCAGGTATGCCAACATTTACTATTAATAGGATAACTCCTGTAATAGAAATGATGAAATACTTCTCTACTTCCAAAACACCAAGATGGCAAGCAGTTGCCGCTGAAGGTAGTGATACTGATGTAGCGTCAGTACACGCAGATATTGCTGAATATTGTTGGCATCACTCAAATGGAGATTCTATTTATTCTTCAGTTATTCAAGATGCCCTAGTTAAAGGAGTTGGTTGGTTTCAAATAGATGTAGACCCTGACTTAGATAAGGGAATGGGTGAGGTAGTATATAAAAGATTAGAACCATTTGATGTTTATGTAGACCCAATGGCTAGAGATTTTTTAATGCGAGATGCTGCTTATATAATAATTAAAAAAGATTTAAGTAAAACTCAACTTATACAATTATATCCTGAGAGTAAATTAAAGATTAAGAAGGCTACATCTAGTGCAAATAATTCTAATGGGATGTTTATGTCTGAAAGAGACTCTATGTCTTCCGATAGTATTCAAGCCGGTGATATTGGATATGATGCCTATGACCCTGAGACTTCAGAATTAGATGATGTAATTGATATATATGAGACTTATTCTAAAGAAAAATATGTTCTATACAATGTATTTCTTCAAATACCTGCTAATGTAAAAGATATTAAGCAAATGAAAGCAGATATGGAGAGGCAAATAGAGGATAAAAAACAAGAATTACAAGTTTCATATAAAGAAAAAGCCATAGAGATACAAGAATTAGTCGCTCAAGGTGAAATGATTTATGAAAGAGCCGAGTTAGAATTAAAGAGACTTGAAGAACAAAATGAAAAAGAGATACAAGAATTTGAAGTACAATTAACTAATCAAATACAAGAATCTTCTAGTCAAATTGAACAACAAATAATGACTCAAAGTGAGTTAGATATAATTATGAATGACCCTTTATTAAAATCAACTGTAATGGAAGCAGTTAAATTTTATGATACAAGGGTAAAGGTTTCGGTTACTTTAGGTTCAGATACATTGTTATATGAAACAACTTTACCTATTAATAACTATCCTTTGATTCCTATTCCATATATGTGGACTGGGACTCCTTATCCTCAATCGGCAGTATTGCCTTTAATTGGAAAACAACAAGAGATAAATAAGTCTCATCAATTAATGGTTCATAATGCTAACTTATCTTCTAATTTAAGATTTGTATACGAGGAAGGTTCTATACCTGAAGCCGAATGGGAACAATACTCATCTGCTCCGGGTGCATTATTAAAGTATAGACAAGGGTTTACTCCTCCAACTCCTATCAATCCAATGCCGATAAACAATGCTTTCTTTAGTAATGTTCAGCAAGGGAAACAAGATATGGAGTATATCTCAGGAATTTACTCATCTATGCAGGGAGACACTGGTGCCCAGCACGAAACTTATAGAGGACTGCTCGCACAAGATGAGCATGGAACAAGAAGAATAAAAGCGTGGATGCAAACCATTGTCGAACCTGCATTAGAACATCTTGGTAGAATGTTTATGCAAACTGCACAAAATACATATAAGGCTAATAAAGTATTTAGGATTGTTCAGCCTAGTGGGTTACAAGAGCAAAGAGAGGTTGAAATCAATGTACCAATCTATAACGATTTGGGTCAGGCTATTAGTAAATATAATGATTATTCTTCGGCTATGTTTGATGTTCGAGTCGTTGCAGGCTCTACATTACCTGTAAATAGATGGGCATTATTAGAAGAATATTTTAGATGGTATCAATCAGGATTAATAGATGATATAGCAATGTTGAGCGAAACTGATGTTCGAGGAAAAGAACAAATACTAAAACGCAAATCAATATACTCTCAATTAAAAGGTCAAGTTGATAGTTTAGAACAACAACTAAAAGACCAAACTGGTGAAAATGAAACACTCAAGCGTCAAATAGTCCAATCAGAAATAAGACACTCTGCGAGGGAAGTGGAACATGGAATGAAAGGCGATGCTCTAGAGACTAAAGCACAACAAAAACTTATGCGTCAACGGATGGCGGATAAATCAAAACAGCAAGATAAATAATACTTGCAACAAATAAAGAAACAGGAGTAATATACATGGACAATCAATCGGATAACCTGCAAGTCAGCCCTGAAGATGTCGAAGCAGCCGTAACAGGCAAATCAAATGAAGGCTTAAATGATGCTGGGGAATTTTTCTCTGCTTTAGACAATTCAGTTAATGGGTTAGTCACCAAAGAACCTTCAAGACAATCAACAGTAACCTCACGAGATGTAAATCGAGAGCCTGTTGCCGAACAACCAATCGCTCAGACCGAAAGCGAACTCGATACCCTAAAGAAAAGATACTCGGATAGTAGCCGTGAAGCAAAACGACTTAACAGTCGTGTTCAGGAACTAGAAGAATATGCTCCTCTTTTGGATAAGATGAGAACAGACCCAAATTTAGTATCTACGGTTAGAAACTATATTGAAGGTCAAGGTACGCAAGGAATCAAAGAAAGACTGGGTGTTTCTGAGGATTTCGTCTTTGACCCTGACGAAGCCTTCTCAGACCCAAAAAGCGAATCAGCGAAAGTTTTTGATAATGTGGTGAATAGTAAGGTCAATGCAATAGTAAGTGGCAAACTTAATAAGCAGGCTCAGAAGCAAAAGATAACTGATGATATGACAGCGTTCAAAGATAAACATCAAATGGGCGAAGAAGATTATAAGAAGTTTATTGAATTTGCAACAAGTAGACCTTTAAGTTATGATGACATCTATTTTTTAATGAATAGAGATAGTCGTGACCAAAACATCGCAAATGAAACGAGAAAAGAAATTGCGAATCAAATGCAAAATGTAAGGCAAAAGCCTAATTCAGTAGCAGGCGTAGGAGCGACTTCCCAATCTCAAAATGAAGACAGAGTTGAGGATGCTATTTTTGATACCATGTTAAAAGAGGGTTTAGACAATCTATTCACTTAAATAACGGAGTAAAAAATGGCAACAACACCATTACAACTAAGTAATTGGGACTTGCAAGATGTTAATTCTCCGGGAAGTGCTGGTTCGACTCTTAATACTGGTGTACTTCGCAGGAAGTATAATTTCGGTGACAGAGTTTCCGAACTCGCCATCCCGCAGACTCCTTTCTTTAGATTTGTTTCTAAAGTAGGGAAGAATCCGACTGATGACCCAAGTTTCAAATTCACAGAAAGACGACCATCTTTTCATAAAAGATATTCGTATGTCGTAGGACACCACACCGCAGAAGTGGCAGCAGGTAACGCAGGGGTTGCTGAAGCAACTTTAACTTCTAGTGCCATATTCCTATTCATGGGTGGTGACTACAAAGTCGCAGGGAACATTCAAAATGTTCAAGGACAATCAGGTGGTAAAATAGATATTGGAGACGCAGGTACTGCTCCCGATTACTTTCTACCAAAACAAATAATCAAAGTTCCAATGAGTAGCGAAGCCGATGGTGGCGTAAGTGGTTCTGCAGGTTCAAAAGCAGTTGATGTTGATGACTATATGTTATATCAACTTGACGCAACCTATGTTCCTGATAAAGGCTACTTATGTAAAGCGGCTGACTCAGGTGCAACAGTAGGTTCTGGTGCAAGTAACGCAGGTGTAGTAGGCGATTTCGCATCTACACTTAATTCTGCAGCAGATGCAACGAAATGGCTTTATTGCACAAGAATCAAAGTTGCAATAATCAAATCTTGTATTGCTGCTGGTAATGCAGATTTAGCGAATTACGCTTCTGACGCGGCAGTAACTGGCGACATATACAAAGAATCTATTTCTGATACACTAGAAAAGATGCGTTCTTATGTTGTAGGCAATGGTTTTGAAGAAGGTTCTTCCCTCACAGGAAAAACTTGGAACGACCAACCATTCAGCACAGGTTATGGGCAAACTCAGATATGGCGTACCGAATTTGGTATGACAAATACTGCTCGTGCTACTATTTTGAAGTACGAAGCAAATGAGTGGGCAAGAATCTGGCGTGATAAGTTGATTGAGCATAAATGGGATATTGAGCAATCGCTCCTATTTGGTTCTCAAGCATCTGTTGGAAGTTATAACTATACTCAAGGCGCAGTAGACTACATTCAGAATAACGGTAATGTTTTCGACATGACTTTAGCAACAAAGACTCAAGATGATTTTCTTGATGACTTGTCTAAACTCGTAGACCCTCGTTACGGTGGTTCTCAATCAGCAGTATTCTTTTGTTCAACAGAAGTATACAACTGGCTACATAAATTGAGTGGTTACTTTTCTAACAATATTGCAAATGTACAACCCGGTGGATATAATGGTACTGCAGAAGATGGCTATGCCGCTGGTTCTGTTGGTGCATCTATGGGTCGTGGCGACTTTGCAATGGTTGGAAAATCCAAATCATTTGGCGTAGACATCTCTCGTATCAGCACAATTTATGGTGACATGAATATTGCTAGACACATTATGTTAGATGGAACTAATGTCAAAATGCTCGCAGTGGACATGAAGCACGTTAAGTACAGACCATTGGTCGGTAATGGCGTGAGTCGTGATACTTCAGTCTATGTCGGTGTTCAATCTTTAGAGAACACAGGTATGGATAAGAGAGTCGATATGATTCTTACTGAAGCAGGTATGGAATTTCAAATGCCTGAAGCACACGCAATCTGGAAATAACCTAGAGAATATATTAGGGGAGTCCCTGACTCTCATACTCCCCTTTTATTGAGAGGAGCATTATGGCAATAATTGAGATAGCATCAGAAATACAAAGTCTCGCAGGTATCGCTAGTGCTAATGTTAATTTCATCGAATCGGCTCAAAGATTCGTAGCATCAAGTGTCCCTAAAAATTATATGTGGGGATATGTAGCAAAAAGCACACCTAGTTTGACAAATCCTATCGCTATTGGAAGTAAAACTGATAGCGTTCTTGCTGTTGTAAGAGGGACTTATCATTGTGGTGAACAACCACAAAAATATCGTGGTACAGTTGAAGGGAATGATACGGCTAGTTTATACTATCCTACTCATAGACATCCTAGATATGTAAAAGACCACTCAAATAATTACAATATTTATCCTACTCCCGTAGCCTCGGCTGATAATAATGACACAAGCGACCACGCAGGTGGGGATGTTAAAGGATATGTTCTTTATGTAGATTATTCTAAGATTAACGATGATTCAGATTTAAGAAACGCAGTTATATTCTACGCAGTATCGAAAGAATGTGGAATAATAGGTCTTGGTAAAATAGTAGATTGGACAAGCATTGCTTTGCCATCTGAAATACCATTTCCTTCTTTTGGCGACCAGTTAAATATAACATCAACTGCACCCCAAGTGCCAGTTTTAGCCAAAACAGAATTAGATACATCAGATTGGGTCGCACCTAATTATGTTCCACCTAACTTGCAATTATCGGATTTCCCAACGATTACTTGGGATTTCCCAACTTCTCCTGTTGCTCCCTCTATTGTGAGTAATAGTGTGGCGGATTATTCAAGTGCGACCCCTACTTTCGTGCCTCCTGCTATGCCTAGTTTAGATTTTACTGGTGCAAAGAGTTTTGTCACAAATGAAGACCCTGAGATGGTTCAGTCTCAAATAGGACTAATCAATGCTCAATTAAGTGAGTATCAGAATAAAATGGGTGAGGCTCAACAAAAATTCAATGAAGAAAATGTTAAATATCAAGCAACAATAGGAACATTTCATCAAGAGGCTCAATTACTAGAAGGCTTTGAGGCTAGAAAACTTCAGAAATTTCAAGCCGAAATGGGTAAATACACGCAAGATGTAAATAGTGCTATTCAAAAGAATCAAGCCGAGATACAAGCGTGGACTCAAGAACATCAAACTAGAGTACAAGATTTTCAAGCAAAAATATCTAGTGCTATGAATGAGTTCAATAAGCAAAATGTCGAATATCAAGCAATGGTTAATAAAGCAATACAAAATGCTAACTTTAATGTTTCTAGTGAAAAAGACAAAATGGCTAGTTATCAAGCACAATTAGGTCAATACCAACAAGATACTCAAAAGGAAATAGTTACTTTTCAGCAAAATCTTGCTCAAGACCAACAAGAGTATGGTGCAAAACTTCAAAAGTTTCAAGCAGACTTAGGAAAAGCATCCGCTCTAGTACAACAAAATTCAACAGAGATAAACACAAATCTCGCACAATCCCAATATTATGATAAGTTGTGTGATAAATACTACGCTTGGGCAACGCAAGAGATACAAAAGTTTATATCAAATAATGAACGAACAACATCTAGAGCAATGACCGCTCAAACATTAAAGTAAATAGGAGTAAATAATGGCATCAAATTTTTCAATTCAATATTCTGCACATTGTACTCCAGTAGAGGAGATTGAGGCTACAGATAGTTCTAACAAAGTTAGATTAGTACATAGTAGCATTGATAAATCTGTTGGTGGGAGTGGGGAGTTTTCATGTTCGACAACTGCAACAAATGTTAAACATAAAGAAGCACCAACTACTAGTTCAGGGGTTGCTTTAAATCACGCAAGTTTAATAGGCACATTTACGGGATGTGACTTTTTAATGATAAAGATTAAGTCAGCCGCAAGCACAGGAACACCTGATGTAGATATTAAATTTAGTGCTGGGGCAGGTCCAGCGTCTATTAGTTTATTATCTGGCGTAGGTGATGTAGTTTTACTTAGACCAAAAGGTTCTAATTTGTCGTTATGGACTGTTGAGTCTAGCAGTGCAACGACAATAGCGAATATTGAAATCTTAGCAGGTAAAGATTAATGACTATACAAGAAGTAATGGAAAGAACGGGTACAAATGAAACAGGTCTTGTTACGGCTTGGCTAAAAGATGCTATCCATCTTATACAATCTACATATAATGAAAATGTAGGTACTTGGCAAACTAATATTACGGATGGAGTTAGAGATTATCCAATTCCCGCTAATTTAATAAAGATTATGTCTATTTCAGTATTAGATACTCAAGAAGATAAATATAAACGAATTAGAAGAATGGTACATCCACCAATAATGACAAAGGACAACACACCAGAATGAGTAAGAATGTAGAAGAAAGTTACGCATACTATATTAGTGGTAGAAATATTCAACTTTATGAAGTCGCTTATAGTGGTGCAAATGAAGATGTTACATATTCAGTAAGATTACCTGAATATAAAGACCAAATTAAATTAAGATACCCTGATGAAGGAATTACTAATGGTTTAATGTTTGAAGGAACTGCTTTTATAGAACCATTTGTCAATAATGACCCAAATGAACTTTCAGGAGGCAATCAACCTACTTTAACTGAAGAAACATCACCTAATGAGAAAAGCCATATGAATTTAAATAGGATGCTTAGTCTTGCTTGTGTGGATTATGTTAAAGGAATGTTGGCAGAAAGAGAAGGGGACATCAATAAAAAGGCATATTTTATGAAAGAATTTTTTAGTAAATTAGCCGACAGTGAAAGTAATAAGCGAAGAAACATTGTGACTCAACCCGTTAATCCGTTTGCATTGAGATAATTATGGCAGATTTACATGGATTAACACTTCAAGAGAGGATGAACTCGATAAATGGGGATGAACCAAATTCTCATACATTTTGTGAAGCCTTGAATAAAAGATTAAAAGCAATGGGTACACATAATAGCGTTGATTATAGCGGAATTTCTTTAAAAGAATACACTATTGATGAAGCATTAAATATAATTTATAAAAATGCTGACATTAGAAGTATGAATTGTAGAGAAATTTTAAATTTAATGGTAAGTGGAAATAGTGATAAAGGAAAATACACCGAACAAGAAGCATTAAATCAAATGGAAACTTTAACAAATTTTAATAATGGGATTCCATCGTGAGTGGATATATTCAAACAGGTGGCTCAGTACCAAATGATTTACCTCAAGGTACTTCGCATACTGATTTAGGACACACATCTTCCTTCATTACTCAAATAGGAACTAATACGGATGGTACTATTGAAAGTACCGCGCTTTCATTTGAATTTACAACCCCATTACAGGATAGTACATTATATACAACCGATACAGCGTATGTTGGAATATGGAATTTATTGTCTGAGCCATGGGGAAATCTAACTAATGTATGGGAGAATATGTAATGGCAAGTCTAACAGGAAGAACTATAAATAGTTCATATAGAGATTTAATCACCGTCGCAGGTTCAACTGATGGCGAAGGATTAGAAGCAAGTTTAAAACAAATATTTGATGGAGCAGGTGAAGGCAGTGCTTTATCATTATCATCATCTGATATTGGAGTGAGAGGTTCTTTTTTAACCGACTCAGTAACAGATTTTGTCTTCAAAGAAAGTGGAGGAGGCACAGTTTTTACAATTAAAAACACTGGAGTCCTTCAATTAAAAGAACAAACGAGTACGCCTACTGCGATTGAAGGGGGTCTTTATTATAAAGACAACCAACTTTACATAGGTATCGAATAATAAGGAGTAAATCATGGGAACATGGAAACGAGTTATAACTTCCAACGATGATTCTAATTACAAGAACAGTAGTTTAGTCGCAGGCGACCTACCGATAGCAACAACCGGAGCAATAGGTGGTATTCAAGTAGGTACAAACCTATCGGTCACTGCAGGAGGCGTTCTTAGTGCATCATCAGGAAGTAATACAACAAACAGCAGTATGGCATTTAACACCGGTACAGGTGTTGTAACCTTAACTGATTCAGCAAGTGGTACAGTAACAGTAGATATAGATGGAAGATACATTCAAAGTTCTAGTGTTGATATTCAGGGTGACACCAACTCGCAAACGATTGACACAATAAACGGATTAAGCATTGAAGGTGGTACAGGTATCTCAACTGAATCTGATGAAAATGCGCTTATAATCACTAACACATCGGCTAATGTATCAACCAACCTAACTTACACAGCAAGTGCAATAGCAGGTAAAGTTAATTCTTCTGACGGAACAAATGCGACTCTCCCTCTTGCAGATGGTACAAATGCAGGTCTAATGACATCCGCTCAAAAGTCTGCTATTACGGCTAACACTTTGAAACAGACTAATGTCTCTACGAACTTAGGGATTACAGGCACAACTTCCACCAGAACCATAACATCATCAGATGGTACAAATGCAACTATTCCTGTAGCATCGACAAGTGCATCGGGTGTGATGAGTACGACTATCTTTGACCAACACGTAGTAAATAATGCTAAGACTTCAGCATCAGGAATTACTTCTTGTACTGAGACAAATGTGAAAAGCATTTTAGCCGCTTTAGATTCTACTGACACATTACACATTGGAGATGGAGACAACGACGCCACAATAGCAATCAGGGGTAATTTAACAGTATCAGGTTCTACAACAACTGTGAATACTGAAGAGATTAAACTAGCCGACAATACGATAGAGTTAAACTCTAATTATAGTGGAAGTAGTGCAAGTGAAAATGCAGGTATTTCTATAAACAGAGATAGCACAACTGGTGGTGACCCTAGTCTAATTTGGGCTGAGAATGTTGACAGATGGATGATTGATTACAACTCTAAGAAAGCAGATATTGCATCGGTTAATACTTCAAGTAGTGCCACTCCAACGACTGAAGATTCAATGGGTGTTGGTTCTTTTTGGCTAAGAACGGGTGCTGATGAACTCTATGTAAGAACATCTTAAACAAACAAACGAACAGGAGAATCGTATGGCTATTACATCGAAAGGTGGGCAGTTTGTAAAAGGTAAAACAAAGTCAAGCCTTGTTTTTGACGATAAAGCAGAAGAAAAAGAGGAAGTTAAATTAGGTGCGCAGGACACAGATTTCCTAATTAAACTCTTTATGGATTCTTCCTTTAAAGGTACGGAGATTGACAAGGCTCATGGTGTTTTATCAAAATTAGCACACCTACATAGGGAGAATCTAGATGTCAAGTAAACTACAGATAATAAAGTTGAATGAGTTTGAATTGAGTTTGATAATATCAGCATTAGAACAGGTTACAGTAAAAGGGAGGGATTGTTCTGTTGTTGCATCAAGTCTTACTAAACTTGACCGAGCAAGAGATAGATATATGGTAGGGGATGGTAAACCTAAAGAGGATGAGATGATTCCATTAGGACAACCACCATTTCAAGAAGAGCAATTCAGTAATGGAATGTCTCAAGGAGGTGAATAATGGGTACTTGGAAGAGAGTGCTTACTAATAATGATATGACGATTGATTCGTCAGGTAATGCCACATTTAGTGGGAATGTTCAATGTAATGATACCTTGACCTTGAACGATGGTACATACACAGGGAGTTTGAGCCTCGATGCGAGTGGATATACAACCTTGCAATCACTTGGAAATAGGAGCGTCAATATTCGCTCTACAAGAGGAATAAACTTTTGGTGTGATTATAATAGTATAGAAGCACTAGATTTAGCGTGGGATACTGGTAACGCCACATTTGCTGGGACAATAGGTTCAGGAGCAATTACATCTACTGGTGAAGTAAAGTCTATTAATCAGATGAC
>ENA-UZWR01003229-UZWR01003229.1-metagenome-genome-assembly--contig:-Day-1-25m-contig-3229_pt1 | contig 34884 bp, 30 predicted proteins | sample MGYA00260337_ERZ794897 | MGnify/ENA metagenome assembly ERZ794897 | reverse complement strand
GTCATTCCTGCGACCCGGGTTCAATTCCCGGAGTGGGCGCCTACTCTTCACGACGATGAATTGTTACTGTGCCACAAACACGGCACCAGACTTTGATTCCATCTTTACGAGGAGTGATTCCAGCGATGTCAATACTTGCACCACATTGGCATTGGACGACGTTGCGCATAACCTGTCCAACCATTGCCTGTTCATCAACTCAGCGATTGGTTTTATTGGATAATACGCATTCATAACGCACCATTGCTTTAGTCGCTGAGAATCCTTTCACAAACTCTAACTCATTTGATTCAAGCTTGCGCTGGCCTTCGCTAAGAGTTGATATGAGCGAGTTCATAAACGCCTCAGTTTGTGTCTTTTCAATGATTGACCATCCGCATAGCATTGCTCGTTCATTGGATAAGAGCGGTAGAAGTTCTGGCAAGTGATCGATTCCGTCGTGGGGTAAATTTACCAAAAGCACATCTGCCATGTGTCTTGTTTCTGGCCTATGGGAAACCATCTGTCTTGCATCCAATGTTTCAACAACGAAGTTTCCCTTCTTGCTTCGCTTGTTGTCAAATACACTCATATTCGCCTCCAATAGTTCCCGCGTGTCTGGGTTCATGTCATTGACATATACACATCCTGTTAGGTCTGAATCCGTGTACAGATAGGCCATTGAAGGCCCAACTCCTGCGTACGGGTCGAACACAACCAACGGTCTGTCAAACCCATCTCTAAACTTCAAGATTGATTTGTGCGTCTTCATTCGCTGTTCGCTTAAACGACCGGAGAAATACGTCTTAGCAGGATCAACGTGGATAAAATGCCCATGTTCTTTGATGCGCGTTTGTGTTGTTGTGGAGCCGTCCCTTGAAGCAAGAAATCGTAAATTTCGAATTCTGAATTCACCATCAACTCCTTCGTCATGACAGATGATACGTACGTTCGGATATTGCTTGAGCATTGCTTGAGCGAGTTCATGTTCGATGTTTGCAATCTCTTCTGGAATTTTAATCAACAATACGTCGCCTTGTATTTCATAGGCTTGTGGAAACTGAATGGTTTTGTTTTCGAGAAGACTGGTTGGAAGGTGCTCTGTCCAGTGTTGAGTTTTCTTCTGTGTTCCAACCTCATCGGTAATCGCAAGGCCTTCCCATACAATGTCCTCTCCATGCGGAGCCGATTCATTGAGTGGAATTCCGCGTTCTTCGCCAAGTGGGAGGACTCCAGAGCCAATTTCATACCAACTGTTTTCCTTGCACCGTTCGACCCAAAATGCCGTTTTAGCACTCGGCACCCTCAAATGACGCATGTTCTTCGCTAACCTGTCGCAAGTATGAGGTTTGAGGATGGCAGATGACAAAAAAACCGGTTTGGCGCTGATTGGAATTGGCCCTGGTAAGGTATCGTCAATGACCCTTGAAGCGGTTGAGTTGGCTCGACGAGCAGATGTGAGGCTCTATGAAGCATACACTGCATTGTGGTCTGAGGAATCATTAGTCACATTGGAAGATGAAATTGGTTCAATCCAGCGCATTATGCGACCCACCATCGAACAACCTGAAGAGTTGCTTGAAATGGCTAAACAACAACTCGTGGCAGTTCTTGTTGTTGGCGACCCTATGCAAGCCACCACACACATCGATCTCCAACTTCGAGCCGAAAACGCTGGCATCTCTGTCCATGTAGTTCACGGAATTTCAATCACCACTCTTGTTCCTGGAGCGACGGGTGTTTCGAATTACAAATTCGGTCGTTCAACCACGTTAACCTACCCGTATGGAGACTGGATTGCGACATCCCCCTTGGAAGTGATGTTGCAGAATTATTCACATAAATTGCATACCCTCGTTCTTTTCGATCTCGATCCAAGTGGGGCTGGCACCGGCGACCAGCGGCCAATGCAGGCCTTTGATGCTGCTGAAAGTATTGCAAAGATGGTTGCAAAATACAAAGAAATGGATCTCACAGAAGAACAAGTAGAACGAATTGGAAAAATAAGCTCATTTGAAGTCGTTCTATGCAGTGATTTGGGAACTGATGACCAACGTCTCCAAACAACAACAATTGGAACTCTTGGTACCAAAAGTAGCGGGAGATTGAATTGTATGGTCTTGTTAGCCAACTTGTCCGAGATTGAGCGTGAAGCTGTAAATCGATGGAAGTGATTGGTATGAGCGGTGAAATTGGAATACTTATCTCGTTTTTGTTCTTCCTGGGTATATTTGCTGGAGTCGGTTTAGCCAGTATGCGTGTGAAAGAGGACACTACTGATGACTACTTAGTCGCAGGGAGAGGTATGCATCCTGCTTTAGCAGCATTATCTGCCGTCAGTACTTGGAATTCAGGCTACATGTTCATTGGTGCTGTTGGCTTTACTTACGTGATGGGGTACAATGTAATCTGGATGGCCGTTGCATCAATGGCAGGGCAAATAGTTGCGTGGGCGTGGCTATACAAATTCATTCAGCAAGAAGGGCGGGAACGTAATGTTCGATCTCTTTCATCTCTTGTTGCTGAAAAGGCCGGTGCGCCAGAAGCAAAACTCGCTGCAATACTTTCAGTATTATTCCTAAGCATATATGCGGCTGCCCAACTTACATCCGGCGGAAAAGCGCTCTATGTAATGTTGGGATGGGATGAACTCATTGGCATATTGATTGGTTTTGTTCTTGTCGTTGCTTATTGTTACGCTGGTGGCATTCGTGCTTCGATTTGGACCGATGCTGTTCAATCGTGTGTGATGATTGTTGGTTCGCTCATTCTTTGTTGGATTGCGTTAGGAGAAGTTGGCGGGTTTAGTGGACTCAATTATGAATTGAAATCGCAAGACCCTGCACTAACGAATATCATGCCCCCTGGTCTAATGTTTGGTATTTCGATGTGGGCCTTCGCCTTCTTCCTCGGAGGATTAGCCGTTGCAGGACAGCCGCAAGTGGTTTCTAGAATTATGACGCTCGATTCTGATAGCGACCGCAAGCAAGCCATGGTTTGGTTCTTCGTTTGGCAAACTCCGTTCATAATTATGATCACTTTTATCGGATTGGCAAGTCGTGTTTTATTCGATTCTGCTGACTTTGATCCTGAACTTGGGCTCCCAATGTTAGCTATGGGCACAATGCCTGCTCTGGGGGTTGGGATGATTCTAGCCTCAATATTTGCTGCTACAATGTCAACTGCAGATAGCCAAGTCTTAGCATGTACTGCGGCTATCACTGATGATGTGAAACCCGAATGGCGTGAAGATCATAAAACAACAAAGAAAGTCACTTTAGTTGTGGCCGCCTTTGCCACTGCGATTTCTATTGGAGGGCTCTACATCCCTGGCGGAGATTCTGTATTCAAGTTAGTCGTACTAGCAGTATACGGCCTTGGGAGTGTTTTTGTCCCATTACTCATTATTCGATGGGCTGGTTTCAAACCCGACTCAACCCATTCAATCGTTATGATGGTCTCAGCGTTCTCAGCCGTAATACTTTGGTCGATTTTGCCCGCAATAATGGGTTGGAAAACCGTTGCGGGTGCAGATGGAATATTCCCTTCTGTCCCAGGAATGGGAGCGGCCTTCCTGATGCACTTCCTCATGTGTGCATTTAGAGAAGGATCCGATTCAAACCCATTGGGTAGATTCAAGATAGCAGAGGCTAGAAAGAATCAGATGGTCGGTTTCGGTATTGCGCTTCTCTTCGTCGCTGGAGCTGCTGAAGCCAGTTATGCAATCTATGCGCCTGAGGAAAGCCCTTCTAACGCCGATAAGGGTGAAATTGGAGTATATTCGATAAACGGAAGCATTACTTATCACGAAATCGGTTCTGGGGGAGAATACATCAATGATGGGGCGATGATTACCATCGAAGCTAGTTCGGATGATGGAGGTCTCGACGGTTTGAATATAGTAGGATTCAGAGTCACCTCATCACATGTTGATGACGAGCCGAATGGCAATCCTCTAACGTGTGCTGGCGTTTCTAATGAAGATGATTTGGTGTCTGTATCGGGCGGCATTGGCCAGAACATTTCTTCGAATTCTGGCACAGAATCCCCACTTTGGACATCTGGGCTCTTCATACCAGATGTTCTCAACGAAACGTTAACACTCTCGATTGCAGATATTGAGGACCTCTTAGATGCCGGTTCAACTGGGTTTGGAGAGTATTCATTTGATATTGAAGTCAGCACAAATGCTGGTTCTCGCCCGGGCTGTAACAAACAAGATGAGGGAGAACAAGTCGATTGGACCATTGAACTCATCTCTCTTGAGTATCAAATAAGTGAAGTTACAGAGTGATTTTCTGGCCTTCAATGGCAACGTTCCATCCAAGATGTTTTATCTGTCCATACTCGTTGCTACTTTTTGAATAGACTGGGTTTGTGTGGTTGAGATGGGTGAAATAAATTTCAGCATCTCCACTTTGCTTCTCGCCTAGTCGTGAAAGGGAATCCTGTATGGTGGGATGGGGTACAACCGACATATCTCGGCCTTGAAGTTCGTCTCCTGACCAAAATGTACCATCGAGTAACGCATGAGTAATGTCGAGATCGTTAAGCCATTCTCGAATTGAAAATGCATCGTGTGCTGAGAGAGTCTGATCCCATGAATCGTGATCAGGAAGAAATAGAATTGATTGATTTTTTCCACGGATTACAAAGGCATGCATATCTGAAAGTTCAGCTCTATGCGGGATAGCAATCGATTCAATGACAACATCATCGATTTCAACACTCCCAATTTCGGTCAATTCAAAGACGCCTTGTTCGAGCAATAATGCCCAAGCTGGTGTTGATTTGATGAGGTTCTGCATCGATTGACTGCTGTGTAAAGGGATCCCTCTGGCGCTCATTGTTTCTCTACCAAACAGGCCTAGTCCATCCACATGGCCTAGATGGGCATGTGTCAAAAACAGGTGATCAATCGTTGATTCTCCAAAAATCTTGAGTTGACGACCAAGGTCTCTTGTCGCTTCGATGAGAATGGTTGTTCCGTTTCCTGTTTTGATACCGAGTGAAACCGGGCTGCGATAATCTGCCTCTGTTAAGTCTTGACAGCATGGCCTTCGACAACCGGGTTGTGGCCTTCCGCCATCTTGAGCAATTCCAAGGACAGTGAGTGTCGCCATGCTAACAAAATGCCGTTATGTTCCTACATGATAGAGATATATGCAGAGGGAAGACCTCAAGCGAGACCCCTTCGTGGCTTGCGTTGGGGAGATTATGGCCGCACCAGCACAAGTCTCCTTTCCCGGTCAAAAGCAAAGAATGCGAATGCGTGGTACAAAACACGCAAATGATGCTACTGCAAAGCGTCTTGGCCGCCAACTTCGGCTCTTGCTCGAAGACCCAGATGCATGTCTACCAACCATGACTTGGAAAGGACGATTGAGTTGGGGGCGTAAGGACCCAGTATCAAAAACGCTCAAAGATTTGAAGAAAATTATTGCGAATAAAGACAATACTACTTGGCTCTCAAAACGAATGCTTGCAAAGCGGGGCGATCCTGTTGGCAAGGCTCTTGCGGGTTCTCTTCACGCTGCTCATGATTCTGATATTACAATCGTGGGCAATTTCAAATCACCTAATTTTGGTACTGGTTCATTCATCCGCAGGGGAGATGGAAAGCAAGGGTATCTTGCTGGCTTGCAAAACCATCACAACCTGACGCTCCGTCTTCTACCTTGGGAAGATCATGCTCGAAAAGGAATGTATTTCTTCTCCTGGGAAGGAGGGTTTGTTTGTACTGGGCCAAATCCTACACCACCCTCTGGTTGGCTTGAGGATGTTCTGGAACGTTCTCGATTTGATTTTCAACATGAACAAGTCGAAGGTATCGACGTCTTTGTTGCTGGGAATATTGATGCCAGTGACGTATTGAACAGCGTTCCATCAAATGAAGGATGGGTGCGGCTTACATTCAAGCATGGACCAATCGTTGGTATCGATCTTCAATCGCTTCGTGCTACGGGAGAGAAAGAGAGTGCTTTTGTCCACCATCTTGCCCTTTCAATGCTCCCTCCATTGTTGATGTCAATCGTAGAGATTGATGCAATGTGGATTCCGCTGGGGTGGAATCCAAAACAAGAACTTCCAGAAAGTGCACTCGAAGGTTTAGGCAAACTTGTCGCAGGGTGGCATGGCCTTACTGTTCCAGAGGGTGGTTTGAGTATGGCTTGTCAACGTGCTGTTATCGATTCCCTAGAATCAGGATTACTTCTTGGTTCATCTTGGTGCGAGGGTTCCTCAATCGATGAGATTCTTGATGCTTTGAAGGGAATGGCTGGTGCTGAGGATGAAAAAATGCTTGCAGCAGGCGTCTTTCTTCATGCCATGCAGACATCAACCGAAGGTATTCGAATTGACTCACGTGGTGGACTCCGTGAACTCGAAGGGAGTATCATTGAAGTCATGGAAGGTGCAAGTCTTAGCGATGCAGTGAATGCTTTGTGGGAAGAAAATGGTCTCGCAGGTCTTGAGCACATTGGCATTGATGGCGATGAAGCTGAAATCATCTGGAAGCAGCAATTGAAAAAGCCAAAGCCGTTGAAAACCTTCCTCAAAAGTCTAGGAACGACACGTGAGAAGGCTCAGAAGAAGGCTAAATTTCCATTCTCTAAGGAAGAAATATCTGGTCCAACTGGCTCAATTCACGATTTGATTTTGACTGGGCTCTTGGAAGGGCCTGGAATTGCTGAGCGTGTTGCAACATCACGTCATGATGGAATCGATGAGTCTGCTGCTGGATGGTCGTGGTTGTCTGCTGCTGGTCGCTCAAGCGGACAGGATTGGCACTTTGAATCACTTGCACGTGATCGTGGTGGTGCTTGGATGGAGGCAACCAAAGTTTTGCTAAAGGCAGGAAAGAATCTTCTTGAATCAGAAGGAAATGACCGAACTGAATTCATGGATGCTTTGAACAACTTACATTCTGCAACTGGGCAACAAGAGCCTTTGCCTTCACTGTGAAAGTGCTTGGTTCAAATCGTTCCAAAGGTCTTCAACATCTTCGATTCCAACGCTGATACGAACATAACCTGGTTCGATTCCCGCTGCAATTCGAACGTCTACTGGAACGGCCATATGGCTTGATGTTGCTGGAACTTCAATCAAAGATTCTACGCCTCCAAGAGAAGTTGCTTCGTAAAAGAGTTTCAGTTTAGCCATGAAATTCATAGCCCCTTCATCGCCTCCGGCGACAACGATTCCAAGCATTCCACAACCCTTTGGTACGACTCTTCGAGCGACTTCATACTCAGTGTGAGATGGTAGTGAAACGTGTTGAACACGAACAACGTTTGGATGATTATCGAGTCGTTGTGCGAGCGTTGCGGCATTCGATGTTAGCAATGGCATACGAGCATGGAGTGTGCGCATTCCACGTTCAAGGAGGTAGCAATTGTGTGGATCGGGAGACCCACCAAAGTGAACTCTACCCATGAAAATTTTCGAAATGAGTTCCTTTGAACCAACAACAGCGCCGCCGATTAAATCAGAATGACCGCCGAGGTACTTTGTGGTGGAATGAATGACGAGGTCAACGCCCATCGAAATTGGTTTACAGGCCCAAGGTGAAGCGAATGTATTGTCAATGATGACAATCAAATTGTGTCGCTTACCGATTTCAACCATTGCAGGAATGTCACAAACTTTGAGATTTGGATTTGTAATTGTCTCGATGTAGAGAATCTTTGTGTTCTCTTGGATTGCTGCCTCATACGATGATGGATCTGTCATATCGGCCATGGTTGTTTCAATTCCGAAACGCGGAAGTTCTTCTGTGATCAAGCCATATGTACCGCCGTAAACGTCTGCTGATGCGACCATGTGATCGCCTTGGCTCAACAACATCATCAATGTGGATGAAATCGCAGCCATGCCACTTGCAAAGGTTTCTGCATCTTCTCCCCCTTCCATTGCACAGATTTTCTGAGCAACTGCGTCGGAATTTACTGAGGATAGTCGTGAATAAAGAAGTGTATGTTGAGCGCCTGCTGCCCATCCCGCATAGCGTTCTTCTGTCAATTTGTATGTTGATGAGAGAAAGATTGGGGTGTTGACTGATTCGCCGACATGATTCGTCCCGGCGTGTACGTTTTTTGTCCCGTCTTGGTGGTGTTGGTTGTCGCCCATGTTTCAGCCCAAACCAATGGAGTTGTCTTCAGCCCTTCAACGATGTGGAAGATTTTGATGGGTTATTCTTCCTCTGTATTGGCCGATTGACGTAATTCCACAAGAACGTTGCCAAGCAGTAGAGCCGTTCCTCCGACAGCAATCCATCCAGTCCAATCTGTCAAGCCAAGGCCGAGGGCGAACATCGTCGCCCAGACGGGTTCGAGCCCGTAGATAATAGCAGCTTGAACGGGATGGAGATATCGTTGCAATAAATTGAGCAACAAGAGAGCAAAGAGCGACCCAAGTAATCCCAAACAAAGTAACGGAAGAAGAACATCTTGTTGGAGCGTCAATTCCCAGAGATTGAACGTGTCTGCGCCACCCATGAGTAAGGAAATTGTGAAACTTCCAATGCTGACAACAAGAAAAGAAGTAATGGTAACGCCCAATGGATCCATTCGTTGTGTAATCGATTGGGTGAAAATAATGTGAAGAGCGAAGAAGAATGCACAGACGACTGTCAAAATTTCTCCCTTACCCCATGAGAGGTGAGGGGGGCCTTCGATGAAACCTGCTCCGAATGTAGCCAAAAGAACACCTGCAACCATCATCCTGGTAACTGCTTGGCCTGTCATTTTGGTGGAAATTATCGCTGTGAACACCACATAAAGTGAAGTCAAAAATGCTGATGTTGATGGAGAAATTGTATCAATACCAACCATTTGAGTTGTGAACCCTATGAGAAGAATAACGCCAAGAATCGCTCCCCCTCCCCATAATTCTCTTTCTCTAAGTGCGGCTCTTGCCTTTGATGATCCGATGAAAAGCGCAATTGCTGCTATGAGAAAGCGGCCTCCTACGAGAACTGAGACAACTGCAGTCTGACCATAGAAGTCAATTTCAGTTTGCAAGGCATTCATGGCTTGTTTCATCCAAATGAAAGTCGCTCCCCATACGATGGTTACAACCAGTAAACCCCATGCCGCTTTACGTCGCGTCACAGTCTGCATGAATTACGTTGTCCACCCAAAGCGCATAGTGATGATGGTGGGGTAAGAAGCCTCAAAGAGCATCGTGCAGTCCATGAACCATGTCGTCATGGACCCAGCCAATTGATACGGGAAATATTCCTGAATCGGGGGCGTCCTTTGATGCAATTGTCGTTGGCGGTGGACCAGGCGGCTCCTCAGCTGCTGGATACCTAGCAATGGCAGGAAAGCGCGTACTACTGATTGAGAAAGAAGTTTGGCCAAGAGACAAGGTCTGTGGTGATGCTGTTGGCGGTAAATCACTTTCCCACGTTAAAGCACTGGGTGTCAAAGAAACACTTGAGCAAACCCCTCATTTTCGAGTCAATGGAATTTTATTCTCTAGCCCGAATGGGAAAGAGGTTCGAGTCCCACTGCCAGAAGAAGATGTCGCCCGATTAGAAGCGGGATACTCGCTACCAAGAGCGCAATTTGATCAACTCTTGTTCGAAAGAGTCCAGCATCTTGTGCGAGAAAATGGGGGCTCTGTGCTTCAAGGCGCAGATGTTACAGATGTTCTTTTCAATGATGGAAACGATCCAGGTGATGGAACAAAGGATGCGCGATATGCATCTGGAATTCGACTCCGAATTGGTGGAAGAAAGGGCGATGTTTACGAATTCAGCGCCCCAGCGATTGTTGGTGCAGGAGGATATCGCTGTCCAGTTGCAACAGCGTTAGTCGTTGATACGTATAACGAAGTCATGGTCGACAGAAAGCATTACTGTGGGGGATATCGCGAGTATTGGGATAATGTCAAAGGATGTGAAGAAAACATTGGTGACATTGAAATTCATTTTGTCGATGATATCATTCCTGGCTATTTCTGGATATTCCCGCTTGGCAATGGCAGAGCAAATGTTGGCTGTGGTATGGTTATGCATTTGATGGATAAACAATCTAAAAAACTCAAGGCATTACAACGAGATATTATTGCAGAACATCCACAGTTCAAAGAACGGTTTGCAGATGCAACAATAGTGGAAGGAACTGCAAAGGGGTGGCAACTCCCCTTCGGCTCTCCACGGAAAAAACAGAAACTTCAGCCAAGAAGAATGGCAATGAACGGGGCATGGTTAGTCGGAGATGCTGCAAGCCTTATCGATCCATTTTCTGGTGAAGGTGTTGGGAACGCTTTGGTTACTGGAGAAATTGCAGCACGTCATATCCTTGAAGATAAATCTCCAATGGAATATCAAGAGGAAGTATGGTCTGTGTTGGGTAAAGAACTAACCAACAGCTACAGAATGCAATCACTCTCTCGACGCTCTTGGTTGCTCAATTGGTTTGTTGGAAAGGCAGGTAAAAAACCAGCACTTCAGGAGATGATGACGGAGATGATTGCAAGCAAAGAAGCACAAGAAAATCTTCATTCTCCATGGTTCATGTTCAAGACCTTGATGTTCTAAGAGCAAAACATGGGAGCCTCTCTTGACGGAATAAAGGCCGTCTTTCTTGACCTCGATGGAACAATTTATCTTGGTGGAAACCTCATTCCTGGTGCTCTTGAATTCCTAAATCGTTGTGATGAACAAGGTGTTCAACGATTTTTTCTTTCAAACAATTCTTCCAGAAGTGTTTCTCAGTACGTCAAAAAGTTGGAAGGAATGGGTATTCCTGCAACCTCAGATGATGTTCTCTTATCAACTCATGACTGCCTCGCTTGGTTGCATAAGAACAACATAACCAAAACCTATTGCGTCGGTACAGAAGGAATGTGCCAAATGCTTGAGGCGGAAGGAATCTCAACACGATCATTGAAGCCACAATATGTCGTTCTAGGATACGACACTGAATCCACATATGACAAACTTGAGACGGCAAGTCTCCACCTTCATGCTGGCGTTCCTTTGATGGCTTCACATCCGGACATGGTCTGTCCATCTCCAGATGGAGGGTTGCCTGATGTAGGGGCTTTCTTAGCACTGTTCAAGGTAACAACTGGGGTCGACCCAGTCCATATCTCTGGAAAGCCAAATGCTGGTATGATTCTTCACCGAATCGAAGCATTGGGTTTGAAACCTGAGGAATGTGCAATGGTTGGAGATCGCCTCTACACAGATATTGCTATGGCAAATCGTGCAGGATGTATGGGCGTTCTTGTTTTGTCAGGGGAAGCAACTATGGATGATGTAAACCAACTTCCTGAAGGTGCTGAACAAATGCCCTCGCTTATTGTAGAATCTGTAGATTCATTGCTCAGGTGATTGATTGGGATTCAGACAACGATGGGCTCTCTGGCGCAAACGGAGCTTGAAACAGCCCGTTGATGAAATACATCAGGCTGGAGACAATTCCGAATTACGACTCGAGAAATTATGTCGGGCTGCTGGACGGAAAAAGAACTGGTCTGTTCATGGATCTGTCCGAATACCTGATCCGGATGGTGGGCGAAGAGAAATCGATTTGATTTTGATTTCAGGTTCTGTCGTTCTTGTTGTCGAACAAAAACACTGGTCTGGGAGATTTGAAGTCAAAGAAGATGGAGAATTTATCCAGCATCGTAACAACGGAACGGTGCACAGCCACGCTACTGTCGCTCACCGTATCGCACGGAAGACGAGGTTGTTAACGGAAATTCATGCTGAGCGTTATCCTGATGACAAACTCGATATCCAGACGTTTGTAGCTATGACTCATCAACGACTTGAGTGGCCAAAAAACATGCCGTCACTTCCAGCTGAAATGCTGAATGAAAAGCAACTCCTGGCTCTTCTCCAAAAAATTGGAGGTGGTGAAGAAAACCCACGCATCATGGAAACTATGGCTGGATTCGGAACCTGGGATGAAATCCATATGCACGGAGGACTGAAGGTAAAAGGTGACCTTCTAAGTCTCGGACTGGGAACTGGAGTTGATGAATGGGATTCAACGCGTCAGGGTGCATTGATTGCAACCACTACACATCCGCGTAGCATTCTTACCTTATTCCAATCCAAACTCAGTAAAATACACCTCGCTGACGAAAGTGGCCGTAATATTGAGATTAAGTGTAAAGATGGCCCTGCTGTGAAAATGCACGTTGTTGGTAGAACTCAAGCCGAGGAAATCGATTGGATGATGATCGATTCAATCCATGCATCGAAACGCCCTGGAGACTGGGGTTGATGGCGGAAGCATGGATTGAGGCAATCGGTCTCATCGGCGGATTGATTGGATTTCTCGCTTGGATTCCACAAATACGCAGAGTCTGGGTTGATGGTAAAGAAGAAGGAATTTCTATCCCGACCTTCATCGCTGTAAGCGTATCGCTCTCGCTGTGGCTTGTCTATGGAATCATCGTTGGTTCCATCGCAATGATCATTTCCAATATACTCACGTTATCCTTTATTGTAGGGATTACAATCGGCGTATACCGAATTCGATCGAAGCGAAACGGAGCTTCAGAGAGCTGATTTTGTCGTCTCGATAATGACTGCACCAATCTTGTATGGGTCGCCATTTGATGCTGGTCTGCGATCTTCAAGACGACCAACCCACCCGTCTGTTGGGACTGTTGCTGGTACACGGATAGATGCTCCACGATCGGATACTCCATAGGAGAACTGATCGATTGATTGGGTTTCATGCAAACCTGTTAGTCGCATTTCATTGTAAGCGCCATAGACATCCATGTGCTTCTTAATGTTCTTTCCAAAGGCTTCACAAATAGTATCGAAGAGTTCTTTTCCGCCTGTATCTCGCATTGGACCATTTGAAAAGTTTGCATGCATACCTGAACCATTCCAATCTCCTTGAACTGGTTTTGGATGGTATTCGATGTAGTAGCCGTAAGATTCTGTCAATCTATCGAGGAGATAACGAGAAACCCACAATTCATCGCCTGCTTTCTTTGCTCCTTTTGCAAAGACTTGGAATTCCCATTGTCCACAAGCAACTTCTTGGTTGATTCCTTCGAAATTGATACCTGCTTCAAGGCAAAGGTCTGCATGCTCTTCAACGAAGGCTCGACCATGGGTGTTCTTTCCACCAACTGAACAGTAGTACAGTCCTTGTGGACCAGGGTATCCACCCACAGGGAAGCCAACAGGGAGTTGGGTATCGACATCCATAATGAAATATTCTTGCTCGTATCCGAACCAGAAATCATTGTCATCATCATCAATTGTAGCTCGAGCGTTCGATGAGTGAGGTGTTCCATCTGAATTGAGGACTTCACACATCACAAGGTATCCGTTGATGCGTTGAGGATCGGGAAAAATAGCAACTGGTTTGAGCAAGCAATCAGAATCTCCTCCTTCTGCTTGACGAGTGGAGGAACCATCGAACATCCATTCAGGGCATTCTTCAAGAGAACCAGTGAAGTCATTTCTGACCATGGTCTTACTTCGCATGTTCTGTGTCGGTTCATAGCCGTCAAGCCAAATGTATTCCAATTTTGATTTTGTTGACATTAAAGGTAAGGTACCGAAGACGGTATATCAATCATTTGTTCACTAATCTTGATGTAAATTGTAGTTAATGAATAGTGATTAAGAATAATATTGGATGAATGAATATATATTTTGTTATTTCTTGTAGAATAATTTATCAATTGCTCGTTTTTTCCTTCGGGATTCATCAATCGTTCAATGGTTCAATTTGAACCTTGAAAAGTCAATTATTGTTCGCCGCTTCTTCAGATTGAGGTGTAACAAGAACATCTGATTGGGTTCGTTCAATCACTGGTAATTCGGCAATAGAAAGCGAAGGTAATACGTGGACTGTGCATGTGCTCCCACAAGCTGGAGCAAGATAGTCCTCGCCTTGTTCTGAGAGAACAAACCGCACCCCATGGCCTGCAGGAAGGATGGCATCAATCGCTTGGAATTCCATCAACATTGTAATCGATTCGCCAGGGATCACTGTTTGAGCTTCGTAGCCTCCTGCATGGTATCGAACATCCATTGTGGCATGTCCAAGGCGGAGGCCTGTTTCTGAATCTTGCATCTCAACAAAGATCTGGCCTCCATCGAATGTAGGGACTGCTGAGAGATGAATAGTTGCAAGACCTGCGATATGGAGGTCTTCTGTTTCACTCATTGCTGGACATTCTACGGCCAGGGTTTGACCTCCTCCGACAACTGGAGCGCCCCCTCCCACAAAGGCCCCGTCATTTACACACTCTGAAAGTTCCAATGTGAGGCGCTCTACGTCGAGTGGTGGCCATGTTTCTTCGATTCGCCATTGACCATCATTTCGCTGTACTTGGGCGTGTAGATCGGGTTTTTCTCCGATGTCTTTGAGATAGTATTCCATCCATTCAAACAAATCTTGCCCCCAGTCCCATCGGGTCATGTTTTGAATTGCTTCGCCGCCATAACCAGATTCCTGGTTGTTGTGTTTCGACCATTGATCCGGATAGTTGTGTTCCCATTGCCCCAGCATTCCTGCTACGTCGTAGCCTGCATCGATGTAGGCTTGGTACCAATTTGTACCTGGCGGGCCTCCAAAAACCTGATGTGGGTCAACATTCCAATCTTGTAACCCTTGTACCCAGTAGATGCTTCCGTTGTATTTTCCGAGAGCCTTATCGATGTGGCTTCGCTCATCGTAGTAATTGTCCATGTAGGGGTCGAGTTCTCCTAGCCCATAACGCGTAGGGCCCGCTAAGAATCCTTCAACCACATCAGCGCACATGTTGTCGAGATCGTCCGCATCATAATCGAGAATCGAACCGCCATAATTCGAGTGCATGACTTGACTGCGTGCTTCAGCGCTTCCATTCTTGTAAAGAAGTGGGCCAAGGGCTGTTGTTCCCGAAATAGGAACAATCGTTTTGAGATGTGAACTTCCTTGGGCTGCTGCTTCCCAAGCCGTTGCTCCTTCGTAGGACTTCCCGTAAATGGCTACGTTTCCATTGCTCCAGTTTTGAGTCCCAAGCCATTCAACAGCAGCATGGATTCCTTGTCCTTCACCATCTCCTCTGTAATCAAAACAGCCCGTACTGTCTTCGGTTGCAAATACTGCAACTTGGGCTAAAGCATAGCCGTGCGGAATGAAATTATCATAGATGAATTCACCTCGGCCGCCTCCAACTACATTTGTTGGGGATGATTCACTTCCTTGCTGCCCGTAAGAAAAATAAGGGCTAATGATGGCAATAACTGGGACCTGATCTCCCTGGCCAGTATTGGATGGAAGCCAGTAAGAGAGGTGAACTTCTGCTGTATTCGGCCCACCTTCCCAAGTACCTGAGGTATCGACTTCGATTGTCGCTTCTTGAACAGGAAGTGGTTCATATGGGCCTTCCTCAAGGACTCTGGAATACGAACCTGTCCAATTCCATTCAAGCGTATGCCGCTCATGGATATCAGGATAGGAAGATGTCGTTTCATCGGCTTGTGTAGTGGTTTCGGGGGAGCCAAAGCAGCCCGAAAGAAGGACATTCATCAGCAATGCAACGAGGAGAGTCGCCTTGATGGAACTCCGTTGCGCCATGTCACATCCTCCACATGGTTGCATAAACGATTTGTGTATCCTCCGTAAACTATGATTGATACCACCTCTTGGGGGAGACTATGGAGCCTGCTCGTCTCTGGAAAGAACGCTGGGAATCTGCGACCCTCCCGATGGCTCGACAATACATGGAACTCGCGACTAAAAAACAATCACTGGTCTGTTTGGCTGCTGATCGTCCAACAATGAAAGAATTGAATGATTTGCTCGATGCAGTTCACCCATCTATTGTTGCATTAAAGACGCATGTCGACATGGTTGATGACTGGACATTTGAAGGGTGGGAGGCGTTTTGTAAGAAAGCCAATGATCTCGGACTCCTCATATTTGAAGATCGAAAATTTGCAGATATTGGAAAAATCAGTGAAAAGCAAATGCTTGGACTCTACGATATAGCAAGTTGGTCCGACCTTGTAACCGCCCATCTCATCAGCGGCCCAGATATTGTCGACGGTTTGCAGGCTGCATGGGAAGGGAAGGGTCGTATTGGTGGCGTTTTACTTCTTGCTCAAATGTCAAGCCGCGGTAATCTCCTTGTTCCGTCCTACACGACAACTGTTGCAGAACATGGTTCCAAACACCCTGGTGTATTCGGATTCATTGGAAACGGAAGCAAACCGGCTGGTATATCGGAGTTGAGGGCGTTGGTGGGGGACTCTAAGCTAATTTGGACACCTGGAATCAATCTGGCTACAGGGGACGGTGCCAAAGGACAACGCTATGGTGATCCGTATGAAGCAGTTCTTTCTGGTTCGGATTGTATTATTGTGGGTTCTGGTATTCATGGAAAAGACGACCCAGCGGCCGCCGCCACCAAGTATGCTGAAGCATCTTGGAAAGGATTGTTGGAGAGATAATCTTGGACGTTATCATCTTCATCATAGGATTGCTTTTCCTTGGAGGTCTTCTGACGTTAGTCTATTGGGGATATTGGAATGCAAGGAGGCTTGATGGTCAAATCGCACGAGCAGATCCTACTCTCTTAACAACCAACACATATCGAAGAGAAGAAACAATACAGGCACCCGCTGGTTCAGTTATACAAGAGGGCCAAATTGTCCAGGTACAGGGTCAATGGGTTCAGCCCGTACAACATCAACCTCGTGTTGTTGTTCAACAAGGAAACCAGTTACAATAAACTATCAAGATGCCCTTGTTGATACGCAACTGCTGCACCAGCCCCAACAAGTAGAAGGAAAATCAAGAAGTTTCGAAGCCTTTTCTTTTTCTTGGGTTTGGCTACAGGAGATTCTGGTGAAACGGTCACTTCTAGCGGGGGAAGTTCTTCCAGCGGCGGAAGTTCAGCAAGTGAGGGAAGTTCTGGTAAAACGTCATCTGGTTCAACTTTGATACGGTCTTCTGGGTATAATTGGTCTAAATCCTCTAGTCCAGGTGCTTCTGGAATTTCACCTAATACTTCATCCCAAATTTCGTCCAATTGTGATTGAGTTACTGGTTTTGTAAGCCACCCTACGGCTCCTGCTGAGAATGTTGCTTGCTCAGCGAGATCAGAAAGTCTGTTTGGAGCGATGAAGAGAATTCTAGAATCGCCTCCATGTTCTCGCATTTCAAGTGCTGCCAAATGGCCGTCCAATGATGGTATGTCGAGTGACATAACAACGAGTTCTGGATTGATACGAATGTATTCGTCTACTGCTTCATCTCCATCTTCGCAGACGACTAAGGCAAAACCTCGCTTGCGAAAGACCTCTTTCAGCCTCATAATCGACATCTGATTGTTATCAACAATGAGGACTGTTGGAGCGTCTTCGGAGGAAACTTCGCTTACGTAAGACATCGCAACCGAATCACCTGATTTGTTTCTTGCTCATCAATCAACCGATGGAATTCGCTGAAAATGCTCATTCTTCACTGCTAATATCTTCCACCGGTGCAGTTCGTGGATTATTGAACGTCTGTCGGACATTTTCCATGTTTGCCATATCCTCATCCATCGCTTTCTTGCGCTTTGGTGCATTCATAAACTGCATTTGTAATTCACTCACGACACCATCGAGCATGGCTCTTGCAGAATTATCGAGATTTCCATCTGTCTTATTCTTCAACATTCGAAGAATATCAATGGCTTCCTTTGCTTCTTGGAAGTTGAATCTTGGACCACCCTCTGGATGTTCTATGAGGCCAAGATTGACCATAGCAGTTCGTTGGAAAAGGTGGACAACCTGAAAGAATTGTTCGGTTTCTTCATCTTGGAACAAATCATCACCTCATGAGAACATTTCATCCAAGAGCCAGTCAGGATTGAATTGGAGGAGATCATCGTACCCTTGGCCAATGCCTGCGAATACGATTGGTCGTCCTGTAGCATAAGCGATTGAAAGGCCAGCTCCACCTTTAGCATCCGTATCCATTTTGGAGAGGACTGCTCCGTCGAACTTCATCATTTCTTGGAACATCTTCGCCTGATCTACGGCGTCATTTCCTGCCAGAGCATCTCCGACGAATAATACGAGATGTGGGTCTGCAACTCTTCGAACCTTTTCCAGTTCTTTCATTAGATTGGTTTTGTTTTGCATTCTACCAGCAGTATCGACGAGAACGACATCAATTCCCTTTGCCTTAGCAGATTCAATGGCATCTCGGGCAATAGCCGCTGCATCGCCACCTCGTTGACTAGAGATGCAACGAATTCCTAAGTTTTCACAGTGTGATTCAAGTTGTTGAATTGCTCCTGCACGAAATGTATCACCTGCTGCTGCAATGACTGAATGCCCGTTTGATTGAAGACGATGCGCAATTTTTGCAGCAGTTGTTGTTTTACCTGTTCCGTTAACACCTACGAGCATAATCACAACTGGAGCATCTCCAGCATCTAGATATGATTGTACGGAGGCATCAAAGTCCCAATAACCAGCAGCGAGAAGGTTGCGTAGTGCTCGTTTTAGAGCAGCTTCGAGAACTTTAGCGAGTTCTGCGCCTCGGCGAAGTCGCGCTCCGACGAGGCTCTTTCGCAATGCGGATAGTACTGAAGTAACTGCTTCGCTTGAAATATCAGATTCAAGAAGCATCCATTCTAATTCTTCGAGAATATCATCGAGGGCTTTTCCTTGCTTGATGATTCGTCCACCCTGGGAAACAATACCTCCACCAAGATCGATTGATACTGAGCCAGATTCTGTTTCAATCTCAGCCTTCTCTGTCGAACCTTTTGGAGCGGCTTTCACTTCAACAAGTTGGCGGCCAGTGGTTGTCCTCATCATCGATAGGTCGACACGAGACCCTTGTGGCTTGGCAACATCTGTTGCATTTCTCCGACGTAGTTCCTTGACGCGTTGCTTTTCCAACTTCTCCATTCGCTTGCGCTCTTTTTTAGATAGTTGGCGAGGAAGTTCTATCTCTTCTTCCTCGTCCCAATCGTCCCATTCATCGTCAGACTCAGTAGGTTCTGCAGGAAGTTCTGCAGGTTCAGAAAGGGGTTCTTCTTCCCAATCTTCTTCGATTTCAGTTGCTGTCTGAAGGGCCACTTGCCCTTCTTCAGAATCTTCAGTTGCTGTCAATTCCTCTGAATCAACATCATCTGCGACCTCTTGGACGCGACGTTTGAATCGATCAAACAATCCCATATTCTCACCTAATCATCCAGTGTTAACTGATTACCGAACATACCGCCACGGCGACGATTTGGTTTCGGTGTTGGAGATTCTTCTTGCTCTGGTTCGGCTTGTTCGGCCTCTTCTTCTGCGGGTTGCTCGACAGTCGGTGTGGATTGTTGTTCTTGGGCCACTGCTGCTTCAGTGAATGTTTTAGCGAGCGATGAGATCGTTGCTTCAAGTTGTTGGCTTTGAGATTGAAGATTCTCTAAGAGCGATCCGAGTTCTTCCATTCTCTCACGAGTCATTGAAGCTGCGTCAGACCAGGAACGCTCACCAAATATGCCGCTTCCTAAATCGATGATGGCAGTTCCTTCTCCGCCACCCGGGTGTCGGCAACTAAGCGTTACACCGGCGCCGATGGATACGTGCATGTTCATCCCTGCATCGTGATTTTTCTTTGAGAGGGTCTCAAGAATCGTTGCAGTAACGTCATGTTCACCGAGAACATTGAGGACTTGCTCAACGCGTTCTTGGATTTCGTGATAGCGTTCACGATTCATTTCTACGAGTCGTGCTGTTTGTTGAAGTTCTGTCTGTTCCAATCTATCGCCCCATCATATCCTAGAGGGGGTCATTGATGAATGCGGCGATGTGCCTTTCACTCTTCTTCGACTACAGGTGTGACTTTTCCACCCTCTGCAGCAATTTGGTCGCGGAAGTGGTGTAGAACTGCTGGCTCGGATGATGTTCGAGGGTCGATTTCTCCGATAGAATTGATGTCGATAGCTCGGCGGTTTGCCTTGTGTCGAGATCCAATGATTGAGTATGCTCGGTGTTCAGCATCGTTTTTTGAACTTGCAACGATGTCAAGGGAGAACTTCTGTCTCATGCTTCCAAAGGGGGCTTGTCCAGCAACACGGTAGGCCTTCATGGTTCATCGCGATTGGTTGATTGATTTAAACGCGATGGTTGGCATGGCAAACGATGCATCGCGTGTTTCATCAACAATGAGGAGGTCCCTAACGTTGTGCGAAGCGCTCTTCTTCTCGTGTTACTCTTGGCTGCACCACTCACATTGGTGCACGACCAAGCACCTCTGGTACTCAGAGGTGAAGAGGTGCGTCTTACGCTGCCTGCTGGTGAATTGTGGACACAGACGGCGTGGGACAATGCAATACTGTCTGGATATGTCCCTCTGAGGATTGTTTCTCCGACTGAACTTATTGCATGGAAACTTGATCGAACAATGCAATCATTCCATGCAATTGAGTATGAAAATGAGCCTGCTGCTTGGCAATCAATGCCTCTTGAAGGGCAATTGGTTAACATTGTCTTTGAACCGGGTTTACCGCAGCAAATACAGTATGATATCATCAGCCACATGGCTGAACAATTAGGTTCATCACTTCAAAATCTCGACTACAGTGCGGTTCTACCTCATTCAACTATTGAGTGGCAGGGACATTACTCAATGGAATGGTTTTCCAACATAGACGGAGTTCTCTGGCTGGAACCTTCTTTAGAAACGACAAGTAGAAACCTCGATAGTGCAGTTCAACTTTCAAGCCCGGATTCTAACAACGATTCACCCCTTGCTTGGGAGTTGGGATTAAACGGAAGCGGTGTTGTCGTTGGTATTGCAGATTCTGGGGTTGATGCTGATCATTCTTGCTTCCGAAACTTGACAAGCGATAGTGTAGGAGATTCCCAGCGTAAGATTCTCCATGTCAATACCTCGATTGATGGTTGGGATTCTCAAGGACATAGCGATTATCGTCATGGCACGCATACTGCAGGTTCCGTCGGTTGCCACCCTGTTTCCACTGCTGAAGAGTATCAAATTCCTTCGGCTGCAATGGCGTTAGGATACGGAACCAAACTTATCGTCCAGGATATTGTTTCAGAAGAAGGATGGCTCCCTCCCGATGTAGATTATTTATTGCTTGAATCATCCGAATATGGAGCAATCTTGCATTCGGATTCTTGGGGAGATGATACAACAGAGTACACTCTTCGCTCTGGAGATTTTGATGCATTCACACGAGAATATCCGTGGTCACTTCCCTTGATTGCACCTGGAAATAACGGTGGCGAAGTGCTTGAACCTGCGAACGCAAGAAATGTAATTGCCATTGGTGCATCGACCAAGGATGATGACCCTGAACGGTGGATTTCCTCCGTACATGGACCCACAGAAGCCGGTACAAGAGGTGTTTTTGCCCTTGCCCCTGGTGTTTCGATAACGTCTGCAAGATCTGATGGTCAAAACAACACATGGAACTCAGGTCATCACACACTTAGCGGCACAAGTATGTCGACTCCAACTGCTGCAGGTTTTGCGAGCATTCTCGAACAAATGGTGAGGGATGGTTGGTTCACTGGGCACAATGAAACGCTGGAAGCTGTTGATTCAAGGCCCCTTCAGCCATGGTTTTCAAGCACTCCATCGTTTCAACATGATCTTCTTCTCGGAGAAGGTTTCGCGCCCTCAGCACCTCTTTTGAAATCGCTATTAGCGCTCTCAACAACGCCATTGTCTGATGAATTCAGAAATGGCGGGGGGGGTGGCGGAACTTCACCAAATACCTACGATGGTTGGGGGCGATTGAACCTCTCAGAAGTAATAGACATTGAAGGGGTTCAAAGCGAATTGATGCAAGAGGATGTACGCCCAATTGAAGACGTATGGATTCACGACTCATACCATCTTGAAAGTGCTGAACCTCACGAGATGATAAATCAAAGAAAGGGTAGCGGGGAGCCGCTTGAATCGCTCCTTTCGACGCCTTGGGACGGTAGTGGAGCAATGGGTCCCTTTTTGGGAACAGGTGATGTCTTTCAACAGCGTTTTATTCTTCAACAGGGTCAAGATCTCGACATTAGGATGTCTTTCCAAGCCAAGCCTGAGCCTCATATGGTCGATGATTTACAACTCCTTGTCAGACTACCAGATGGAAGATTTGCGGTGGGAGATACATACAAAGAAAACGGATTTTCGAGGTTGTACTATGATTTCGCCGACCCTTCGAATGCGAGTGCGTTTCCAAGCAGCAATGAGACGACTGTAGGGGTTTCACTCTCTGCTGGAAGTTTAGATTCAAGTGACTGGGTCGATGTTTTTGTTGTTGGCAGGTATATTACACCAGGAAATTCACCTAATTCAATCGGTGTGGAAGGAAATAAAGTTGGGTTTGGAATGGCAATTCAAGGTATTGTTCTCGATCCTGTTGGACATACAGATGCGGATAATGACGGAGTTCCATTTGAGAACGATTTGTGTCCATTCACTGATGCTTCGTCGTGGGACATGAATGCTGACGGATGTATCGATGATACAGATAATGACGGTGTTGTAGACTCAATCGATGATTGTCTTGGGACTGTTCAGGACACTCCTGTGAAGGAAAATGGTTGCACAGAGACAAACGATATCCCGCAAATTTTCTTCGACACATCATCGTTGATTGGTCATAACAACAGTTCAATTCCTTTGATGTTCTCTGTACTCGATGACGATATTGTTGATGTTAACATCACTTTGCAGCGTTCTAATGGTTCGCTAGGGATTGTAGAAATATGTACTAAGGTTGTCGAAAATGAATCCTGGAACGAATGCATCGTTGATGTGGAAAATTCCTTTTTCCCACTCTCTCCAGATGGCGAGTGGTTTGTGGTCATCAAAGCTGTTGATCGGAACACAAGTTGGTGGACTGAAACGGAATCAAATCTCTATCAATCCCCGTCTTTCGTTGTTGAGGTAAACGCGGAAAATGAAATCAAAGCAAGCAAGTCTCCTGATTGGGTCCTGGCTTCGATTATACTCATCCTTGCCCTTGCCCTGCTCCTTTCTACAATTATGCAGTATCTAAACCGAGAAAAGTAGGACTGAATTGGTTTTAACTCATCAAAAATACCTTGGGAGCGAAGGGCTATATTGAAACCGTATGGCATCCACGCTTGTATATCCGAGAAGGTGATGATGATGAGTGAACGATTATATGTTGGAATTGATTTAGGAACCTTTCAATCTACGATTGCATCCAGCGCTGGCGCTATGCACTCTATTGAGACAGTCGTAGGACGACCAAAAGACCCGGTAGCTCGCAACTTCTTGAAGCGTGATGTTCTCTTCGGAGCAGATGCTTTGAAGAACAAACTCGCATGTAACCTATACCGCCCTATGGCTGCTGGTGTTGCACAGGATGATGAAGCAAACTTGGCTGCTGCTAAGGCATTCGTTTCCCATCTTATCGAAACTGTAGACCCAGAAGAATACGACGAGGTTTTCGGAGTTATTTGCTCTCCAAGCCACGTTTCATTTACTGACAAGAGCAACCTTGTTGCTACACTTCGTGGTCAAGTAAACGCAATCATGGTCGTTACAGAACCATTCGCAACAGCGTTTGGTATCAGTGAAATCGGTGGTTCAATCGTTGTTGACGTCGGCGCAGGTACAACTGACATCGCCCGTATCCACGGAACATTCCCAACCGATGAAGATCAAGTCACAATCCAAGAAGCTGGAGATTGGCTCGATATTGAACTCATGACGCTCGTCTCAAAGAAGTTCACAGGCGCTCAAATCACAAAGGACATGGTCCGAAAGTGGAAGGAAGAATCCTCATACGTCGGTGGAGACACACGTACCGTTGAAGTCAACCTCAGCGTTGATGGAAAGAACCAAACTGTCGATATCGGTGATTTGATTCAAGAGGCTTGTGAACTTCTCATTCCAAAGGTTGGAAATGCAATCAAGAGAATCGTTGCTGAAGCTGACCCTGAATACCAACCTGTTCTACGAAACAACATCATCCTCTCCGGTGGAGGTTCCCTCATTGAAGGAATTGCTGAGCGAGTTGCTCGAGACATCTCTGACATCGGTGACGTAAACGTCTGGTGTGTTGAGAACCCACTCGAAAAGGTTGCAGAAGGCGCACTAATGCTCGCAGGCGAAATGCCTGATGACATGTACACCGCAATCAACTGATTCGGTTCACTGTTTTCACCTTTAAATCGGGGCTTTTTGCCCTTCTTTGACAGGGAAGGTTCAAGAGTGGTTGTGTCTCGATAGGTAACTGTATGACGCTCGGCGCTGCAAATTCAGGCTCTAACCATAGCCAATCCTCTGGTAATGACCGAGCTGCGCTTGAAGGCATGCTCAAAGGATACCCAATCGAGCAACTCGTCGAAGAAGTTCTCATTGCCTGGGATGAATTGGGGCGTCGAAATGAAGAGGTTGTAACAATCAAACAACGTCTACGTGTCCTCGAACTCGATCTTGCTGAGCGAGAAGATGAGGTCGCTCCAGAAATTCAACGCTTGCACCAAGCAGATGAACAATTGAAAGATGCTGATGCACGCATTGTCCATCTTGAACGACTGCTCAACGACAGTCGAGCGGAACTTGATGCTCAGGCATCATCTCTTTCCAAAGAACAACAAGATGCTCTCCATGAGGAAGTTGCTCAATTACGAGATCTAAGTGTCTCACAAGACGATGTTATTTCAGAAATGGAAGGCCGTATGGGACTCATGGTTGACGCTTTGGAAAAGGCAGCAGATGCTGGACTCACCTCAGTTACTGCTGATGAAGTTCGCTCTCTCAAGAATAAACTCGACGAGCAAACTGCACAATATGAAGCAGAAGTCGCAGCGAACAATGCTCTGGAAGAAGAACGCCAGCGATTGCGAGATATTGCAGATCGTATGCGAGGATTGCTCGATGCTCGAGACCAACGCTTAGCCGATCTTGAAGAACAACTCGAACGAGTTATGCAAGGTCCACGCTCTGTATCTGCAGAACACGATTACTTGGTTGAACAAATCGAAGAGATGAAGCGACGACTGCTTGAAAGAAACCGTGAATATGAGTCTCTACGACGACGTGAGCGACGACTCCATACTGACGTCTTTGAGCGCGACGAGCGAATCCAGCAAATGTCGCTCACTATTACCGATCTTGAAGCTGCACTCACAGACCGTGTTGCTGAGATCAGAGAATTGGAATCCCAAAACCAAGTTGCTATGCAAGAAGTGGACAGCGTCCGAAGAGGCGAGCGTACTCTTGAAGTTGTAGGTCGTGTCTTTGCTGATTCGCTCTCGTTGGTTCGCGGCCATGATGCTCGTGAAGCGAAGAGAGAAGCATATGCAAACACTCCGGATGTTAAGCGAACGCTTTCAACACCATCTCCTGATGATATGCAACGACTAGCGGAAGGTGGTCGCGTCGAACTCGATGTTGGTGAAGGCGAACTACCTACTGGTATGGATGTTGACGAAGCAAGACCTCCATCTCCTGGTGGAAGTGGCGATCCTGTACTCTTTGATGAAGAATCAGAGAACACTGATGAGTGAGTGTAATTGCTCTCTCAAACTTTCGAGTGAATCGTGTTCTTCCGTAATTGTTCCTGTAACAATGTAATCTGCACCTGCATTTGCTGCAGTTAAGAGTTGTTCTGAGGTTCGAATTCCTCCACCAACAATAAGTGTGCACTTGCTTGATGATTTAGCGGTTCGAATGAGTTCAACATGAACAGGTTGCGAAGCGCCAGAACCTGCTTCGAGATAGATTGTCGAGAATCCATACATTTCAGCAGTCTTGCAATATGCTGATACGGCCTTCATGTCATCTGATTGAATAAGATCTGCATCTCCTACTTCCCCCACCTTTCCGCCTGGAGCGCATACAATGTAACCAGTAGGAATTGGTTTGATCCCATACTGGTCAATAAGTGGGGCGCCGGCAAGTTGCTCCTCGATTAAGAAACGACGAGAACGACTATTCATGAGCATCATGAAAAGAATCCCATCTGCACTACTTGACATAGCGTGCGCTCCACCTGGGAAAAGAATCACAGGCACATTCCACATCTCTTCATTTGCATCTGGATGTTGGCTTGCAGCAAAGATTCGTAATTCTAATGCCTCTTGTATTGCTTGGCAAGTCGCATGAACGAGGTCGTTTCCAGTATTGGTTGAACCCCCAACAAATATTGCTGATGTACCACATTCGACTGCAACCAACGCTCTGTTAGCCGCTACTTCTGGAGACTGTTTGTCTGGGTCGATAAGTGTAATATGTCTCGTTTTCCCGTTTTGAGGCGAGAGCATAGGCGATTCATCAGTCCACATTTCCAACACCCTCTGCCTACCTGTAGGCGACTCGGTTGGTAAAGGATTTCATTCCGATGAGAGTTTGTTGTGCATAATTATATTCATGTGCAATACCAATTAGACTTGTATCATTTTTGTGTGGCAAGACTTCACAAACTCAAGCCTGTAGCGAAGATTCATGGAAACCATTGAGAAGCCTCTTCGCAGTATTCTCAAGCGTTCTGATGCTCCTAAGGGTAAAATTCGTCTCGCTATACTTTGCTCTATTCTGAACAAAATTTGGGATTTAGCACCTCCGCTGTTAATTGGTATCGCCGTTGATGTTGTTGTACAAAAGGAGGATTCACTACTTGCGGATTGGGGGATTATTGATCCGTGGAATCAACTTCTCGTGCTTGCAGTTGCAACATTTGTGATCTGGGGATTGGAATCTCTGTTCGAATATTTTTACGCTATATTGTGGCGGAATTTGGCACAAACAGTTCAACATAACCTCCGCCTTGTAACCTTCGATCATGTTCAGCATCAAGCAATGTCTTGGTTTGATGAACAACAAAAAGGTGACCTTCTCGCTGTAATGAACGATGATATCAACCAGTTAGAACGATTCCTTGACAAGGGGGCGAATGACCTTTTACAGGTTACAACAACTGTAATTGTCGTCGGTTCTGTCTTCCTCTTCTTGTCTTGGGAAATTGCACTTTTTGCTGTACTTCCGATTCCTGTAATCCTGTGGGGGTCGTTTCTTTATCAGAAAAAGCTCCAATCTCGTTACCAAGAAGTCCGCCATACTGCTGGGCAACTCAATGCTCTTCTCGAGAATGATCTGACTGGAATGGCCACGATTCAATCCTTTACCAGTGAGGAAAAGGAACTAAAACGCGTTGAAACGCTTTCTGAATCCTACAGAAGTGCAAACAAATCCGCTATCCGTCTTTCAGCAGCATTCGTACCCCTCATTCGAATGGCAATTCTAGCTGGATTTACGACAACGTTGCTTCTTGGAGGTCGATTGGCATTGGATGGTGTGCTTGCAGTTGGCGCCTATTCTGTCCTTGTCTTCATGACACAGCGATTGTTATGGCCCCTGACCCGTCTTGGTGAAACCTTTGATTTGTATCAAAGAGCAATGGCATCCTCTGTTCGAATTCTTACGCTTCTTGAACGACCAAGTTCTATCGAAGATGGAAGTGAAACTCTGAGTAGAGAAGATGCTGGTGGGAGTTCAATCCAATTCAATAATGTCTCATTCGCTTATTCTGAGCGGGATGAATTGTTCACTGATTTTAATATGGAAATTGAGGCAGGGGCCACAATCGGCGTTGTAGGATCAACTGGCTCTGGCAAAACAACGCTCACTCGATTCTTACTTCGATTCGCCGAGCCATCGAAAGGTGACATTTCTTGGGGAGAGCATTCAATCACTGATTATACCCTTTCCTCTCTTCGAGATTCGATTGCTTTAGTCTCTCAACATGTTACCCTTTTTCCTACGACTATTCGTGGAAATATTCGTTACGGTAAGGAAGATGCTACAGACGATGAAGTTGAACATGCTGCAGTAATTGCCGAAGCATTTGATTTCATTGAAGCGCTCCCTAAAGGATGGGATACACTCGTTGGCGAAGGTGGATATCGTCTATCTGGAGGACAGCGACAACGTATTGCTATCGCAAGGGCGATTCTAAAGGATGCTCCTTTGCTCATCCTGGATGAGGCTACATCCGCTGTTGATAATGAGACTGAAGCCGCACTTCAAAGAAGTATTTCGAAGATTAGTCAAGATAGGACTACAATAATTGTCGCCCATCGATTATCAACCGTTCGTAATGCAAACAGTATTGTGGTGTTCGAAAATGGCTCATTAATTGAACAAGGAACTCATGATGATCTCGTAGCTCAAGATGGGAAATACGCAGCGCTGTGGCGTGTTCAGACTGGAATTATCGACTCCTAAGCGAGTACACGCGAAAACGAAAGTATATATTCGCGACAAAATTGTTGTCGCATGAGTAACATGCTAAATCACAGTGATACTAAACTACGAAGCCTGAAGTTAAATCGTCGTAACAGCGTCATATTCGCTGTGTTGATGCTTTCACTTACTGCAATTGCAATGCCAACAGCTGCAGAAATAGTCGACCCAGCAGAGAAGTATGATGGAGAGCCTCTACAATTGCTTACCTTTTTCCTGTTTTTCGTTGGCTACATTTCAATGGGGGCAGCATTCGTCTTCTTCATGAGTGAACGTAGCAACGTCGCTCCAGAATACCGTACTACAATGACCATCTCTGCATTGATTGTAGGTATTGCTGCCTTCCACTACTACTACATGCGAGGTGTATACACTGACCTTGGAGTAGTATCTGTAGAATACCGTTACATGGACTGGATTATTACAGTACCATTGATGGCTCTTAAGTTCCCAAGCCTTGTCGGAAAAGATGCAATTACTGATGCAAAGTTCGCCGGTCTCGGATTCACTGGTATCTGTTTCACAGGTGCATTGATCATGATTGGATTTGGATACGCTGGTGAAGCTGGCCTCATGAACGGTTACCTAGGACTCATCCTCGGTGGAGTCGGTTGGGCAATGATTGTTGTAGCAACGGGAACGCCTTGGTCTTCAGGCCTCGGTGTTGACAACAGCAAGATCAAGGACGAGTTAAAATGGAGTGCTGATGCACTTCGCTGGTTCATTGTAGTTGGATGGATCATCTATCCAATTGGCTATCTCTTCAGCCCAGGTGTAGATATTCTTGATGGAAATCAAGAAGCGATGGCTGTCGCATACAACATTGCTGACATCATCAACAAGATTGGTTTCGGTATTGTTGCATGGATGGGAGCCAAGAAGGCTACTGAAGCAATGAAGGCCTGATCAACTAATCAATTCTCAGCATGTCATGATTGGAAGAGGGTGCTTATGCGCCCTCTTCTTCTCTTTGTTGACATAAACTACGCATTGCATTCTCAAGAGAATACCGTTGCGCCTTTGCCTGATGAGCCACGCTAAGTGGCCACCACAGCAGCGTATAGCATATGGTCGCTGCACTTGCAGAATAAAGATTGAGATCTGAATCAGTAAATACGCTCAATGGAACGAAATGAAGAACATAGAGGGATAATGAAAGCCTTCCCAAATGGTGGAGGCCAATCCTAGAACTCCTGTTCTCAAGCATTGCCCATATGAGAAGCACACCTGTTAGGGCTGCTATCAGAAATGCTGTGTTTGCTGGAAAGAAGGTCAACATCGCCTCGCCTGATGGCTGGGCGAATGGAATATTTTCTTGTACAGATTTGTACAAAAAGTAAACGCTAACAGCAATTCCGCCAAATCCAAGAGAGAAAAGTGTTCTTCGTGATGGTTTGGTGTTGTTGAGAGATGCTCCGAACAAAGAGAACAGGATCCACGGCAGGAACGGATACGTTCCTGTTAGGAACAGGTGTTCAACGTGTTCTCTTATTCCACCGACGTATGTTCTGTCATCCCAGTTTAACGTATCATGAATCGACAATAGACCATAATTGAGTGCTAAGATGATGAATCCAAAAAACATCGTTGCCTGTAGATTCTCACTTATTCTCACCCAGAGCGGTGCGGTAAGATAGAGAAGAGCGAACAGTGTTAGAACGCCTGGGGAAAACGGATCGAACAATTGTGGCGCACAGATGTTAACGGCTATTTGCGCTGCATAAAGAAATACAAAACGAATCAACGCTTTTCGTAGCGTCCAACTCGATTGAGCTGTAACCCAGCCTCCTACAGTAACAAACAAAGGCGCTGCTAAACCCCCTAATCCTGCGATAACAAGTGCGAGAATGCTTGTTGTTGAAGCATCAGTAGGAGCCCATGTAGCCGCGGAATGGACCATCACCATGAGGAGAATTGCAATGCCTCGTAATTGGTCGATGTCTTTGCGACGATTCATTGAATCTCACCGTTGGCTTCGAACGTACTCAACGGCATTTCTGAATATCTGAAGGCCTGAACCTTCCCACTCATCTTCATTCAATTTCATCGATGTATGCTCAGGATGGAGCCACATCGTGTAGAATGCTTCTGGATGTGGCATTAATCCAAAGACAAGCCCTGTTGGATCACATATTCCAGCAATGTTACGCATGCTTCCATTCGGACTTAGTGGGAATGGCAAGAGGTCATCTGAAGGATTTGTTCCCGGTTCTGTAGATGGGTCAACATAGCGTACTGTGAGTTGATGATTTGAAGAAAGACGGTCAAGTTCAGCATCAGTCGGCATTACGAACCTCCCTTCTCCATGACGTACTGGGCATTCAATTCTCTGAATCCCTTTTGTCCATATACACGGGCTCTCTGAATCAAACTCTAATGTAACCCAACGGTCCTCATAGCGTCCAGTATTGTTGAGTGTCAGACTTGCTCGTTGAATTAAATCAGGCTCAAGGGAAGCTTTCTCTGGGCCTGGAAGCAAGCCTGTCTTTACCAATGCTTGAAATCCATTACAAATTCCAATAATTGGTTTTCCTGAACTTACAAACTTCTGAAGTTGATCCCGCAATGCAAAACGAAGGCGATTTCCTAAAAGTCGGCCGCTGCCAAGATGATCTCCAAAAGAAAATCCACCAGGAACTGCTAGAATATCGAACTCTTCCAAACTTCGATTTCCTTGGACAAGATTGTTGACATGGAGACGTTCTGATGTGCCTCCAACCATCTCAAAAACTGCGGCTGTTTCACGATCACAGTTAATTCCGAAACCGAAGAGAACTGCTACGCGTACATTGTCATCCATTCAGACGCCCCCTGTCATATCGAGCGCTTCTTTCCAAGACTTCGTTAAGTCTGCAACGTTCGCTTGAATCAATTCATCATACCCATCTTCGATAATGAGGTTCTGAGTATCCGTGACCATTCCAATAAGATGGATGTCTGCGTCACTCATCGCTTCAATGAATTGCATCTCATGTTCAGCGTCAACTGCAACAATAATTCTTCCAAGAGATTCACTCCAAAGTCGAGAGAATGAGTCGCCTTCTCCGATTCCATCAATATCGACGATTGCTCCTAATCGGCCCCCGATGCACATTTCTGCAACGGCTACTGCAAGGCCGCCTTCACTGCAATCGTGAGCTGTTCGAATCAATCCATCTTGGATGGTTTTTGAGAGCCTACGATAAATATCGAGTTGACGTTCTGGCTCGGGTAGGCGTGGAACATGACCTCCAATCCCATCAACAAGGTTCTTCTCATTAAGGTGATAAGCCACTTCTGAAGCACCTAACTCGTTCTTATTGTTTCCAACTAAGTAAATGCGTTGTCCGTGTTGTTTGAAATTCGAAGTAGCCGTATTTCTAACGTCAGCGTGATTTCCAAAGAGAGAGAAAAGCATAGTCGGAGGAATGGAGATTTTGTTTGGCCAAACACCGTAATCGTTCTTCATCGAATCTTTACCAGAGACGCATGGAAGGCGATATGCTCGGCAAACACGCTCTAATTCTCGATTTGCTCGAACAAGTTGAGCAAGTTTAAATTTACCATCTGGAGTCTTTTCTGATTCGATTGGATCTGGCCAACAGAAGTTGTCAAGGCCAGCCATTTTATCGATATCAACACCTACACAGACTGCGTTTCGTACTGCTTCATCAATTGCTGCAGCGACCATTGCTCCAGCATCGATATCAGAATATCTTGGGGCAATCCCACATGAAACAACGATCCCCTGTGGATCGCCATGAATTGGAGCAATAAGACCAGCATCACCAGGGCCATCTCGTTCCTTTCCAACAAACGGCTTGACTGCAGTTTGTGCCATGACTTCATGATCATATTGGCGTACCCATGTTTCCTTAGAAGCGATGTTCGGCCGTGCAAGCATTTCCACGAGTAGGTTTGTGTTATCGAGAGAAGCAGGTGGATTGAATTCTGGCTGGACTGGAGGAATCCATTCTGATTCCAACTCAAGTTGAGGAACACCGTCATGAAGGAATTCGATTGGAAGATAGGCTACTGTTTCTTCACCATGCTTAACGTGGAAATACCCTGTGTTTGTGAACTCTGCAACTATTGTTGCTTCTACTTCGTGGAGTGTTGCAAGTGCTTCAAAGGCTTCAATGTCTTTAGGAGCCACTGCTACTGTCATACGTTCTTGTGACTCTGAAACGAGAATTTCCCATGATGAAAGACCCTCTTGTTTGAGTGGAACCTTTCCTAAGTCGATTTCACAACCGTTAGTGTATTCGGCCATTTCACCTATTGATGAAGAAAGCCCACCTGCCCCATTGTCGGTAATGCAGGTGATTAAACATGCATCACGAGCTTCAAGAATCATATCCATCATTTTCTTTTGAGTAATTGGATCTCCAATTTGTACGGCACTTGATGGTGATTCATCTGTCAGTTCAAGGGAAGAAAACGTCGCTCCATGGATTCCGTCGTAGCCAACTCGGCCACCAACCATGTACACTGCATCGCCTGGTGTTGGGTTCTTTTCATGGGATTCTCGACCATCCGCTAGACGACGAGGCATGATTCCAACTGTCCCACAGTAGACTAGTGGCTTGCCAATGTAGCGTTCATCAAAGACGATGGCGCCATTGACTGTTGGGATTCCAGATTCGTTTCCGCCGACTCGAACACCTGCATGAACGCCGCGAAGAACACGTGAAGGATGGAAAAGAGTGGATGGTAATTCTCCTGTCCAAGTTGGAGGTCCAAAGCAAAAGACGTCTGTATTAGCAATCGGTCTTGCACCAAGTCCAGTTCCCAGAATATCTCTGTTCACACCAACGATGCCTGTCATAGCACCTCCGTATGGGTCGAGGGCTGAGGGGGAATTGTGCGTCTCTGCTTTCATACAGACGCTCCAATCGTCGTTCCATGCGATGACACCTGAATTATCGTGGAACACTGAGAGAAGCCAGTCGACTTCTTTCGCCATATCGTGAGTTGGATTCATGATGTGTGTCTTGAACAATGAATCAATGATCGTGTCTTCATTTGTCTCTGTATCGATGTGGTGGATTTTGCTGGCGAAGATCTTGTGTTTGCAATGTTCACTCCATGTCTGTGCCAAACATTCCAATTCTACATCCGTAGGAGCATTTGTGGAAATACCGACTGAATGGCGCGCTGTTTGGTGCTCAGACATCCTGTAATGAGCTTGAATCGCTTGCATTTCTGTAAGATTGAGTGCGAGTAGTCCGTCATTGGATAATCGAATCAATTCTTCGTTAGCCACTTCTAAGTCAATAATTGAAGGTGATTGGCGTACAATGGTTGCTCTATCTGGGAATGTGATTGCTGTAGCATTTCCTGATGTAAGTTCATCTTGTGTTGCGAGAATCGCTCGCTCAATGAGGGGATTATGAAGTGTTGAAGCAAGCCAAGCATTGTCGACAGTATCTGGAAGATTGGTAAACACGTATGTCGTGTAAGTCGATATTGCAGCATTAACGTCAGGGAAGAGCACCTGAAATCCATCGTTTGCTGCAGCACCTGGATTGTCAGTAACGCCTGGTTTGAATCCAACAGTCACACAAAGAGATGGTGTCTGGGAGAAAAATGCTGCATCGTGAATTATCGAAGAATCGACTGCTCCAAATTCGATGATTGGATCTGAAAAAATGTCTTGGACGCGAGGAGTGATCAAGGATGCGTCGTATTGACTGCGGACAAGGTAGCCACAGATACTGCGGACAATACCAACATCGATTGCGTGATCGGCAATAAGTTGCCGACGTACAACGTCTCCGCGTACATCGCGCATCCCATCCGTCTGCAAAGGCGTGACTTCGATTCGAACATCGTGGACTGTCATTACTTCCGACCCAAACAGAGTTCATCGCATACGCTCTTTGAACACTACGGCGGGCTTCACTGGGAAGAAAGAAGCGTTTTGAGGAAGTTTCCAGTAAAACTATTCTCTTCTTCTGCAACTTCTTCAGGCGTTCCTACAGTCACTATTTGGCCGCCACGATCTCCTCCTTCAGGACCCAAATCAATGACGTGATCGCTGCACTTGACGACATCGAGATGATGTTCTATGACGATCACTGTATGGCCTTTTGATCTTAATTCTAGAAGAACGTCGATGAGCATTTGAACATCGCTAAATGCCAATCCTGTCGTCGGTTCATCGAGAATGTACACGGTGTGTTTGTGTGGTGGTCTGCGTAGCTCACTTGCAAGTTTTACTCGCTGAGCCTCCCCGCCAGACAATGTCGTTGCGGGCTGGCCAAGTCGAATGTAAGAGAGTCCAACTGAATGAAGAGTTTCGAGTGTTCGGTGGATTTTACGATGATGTTCAAAGAATTTCACCGCTTCGCCAACAGGCATTTGCAATACGTCATGGATGGTCTTGCCCTTCCATGTCACTTCAAGACATTCTCTTGTGTAGCGCTTACCGTTGCAGATATCACATTCAATCCAAACATCTGGAAGGAAGTTCATTTCCAGTTTAATCGATCCTGCGCCTGAACAGGCTTCACAGCGACCACCTTTGACATTGAAACTGAATGTTCCTGGCGTATATCCCCTCTCCTTTGCAAGGGTTGTATTTGAGAACAGTTTTCTGATTTCATCGAAGACTTTTGTGTATGTTGCTGCATGTGATCGAGGAGTTCTACCAATGGGTGATTGATCGATGATGATGGCCTTATCGACGTGTTCAAGACCTTTGATT
>ENA-UZWR01003057-UZWR01003057.1-metagenome-genome-assembly--contig:-Day-1-25m-contig-3057_pt1 | contig 34932 bp, 24 predicted proteins | sample MGYA00260337_ERZ794897 | MGnify/ENA metagenome assembly ERZ794897 | reverse complement strand
TTAGAAGCATATGAGGAAGAATGATTTCTCATAGAATCTGTTCACGCCCCTAGCGTTGAAAAGGGCCCACTGAGAACCCTTACAAACACTAACTTTGAACACATGGGTTTGAGCATAGACTCTTGTCAATAGATGCTAAACACTTATACTTGCCAATATTGTATTGAAAATATTTGACTATCAGCACCCACCAAAACTCCACATGCAACTCAATGGAATCACAATAAAATATACAAACATGAGTACAGCGATCAATACTAATGTGAGAGTACCTAACAGTAATGCGCCAAATGGCTTTATGTGTGAACCGGATGTTATCGAAGATGATGGATTGAAAGTTCTACTACATTTAGGACATCTCAATTTGCCATAATAATCATGCGGGTATCTTAGAATAGAATTACACGAGGGACACTTTATCACTAATTTTTCTACCTTCTCACCACTAATGGTAGACAAGTTCTCATTTTCTTCAAGACGGGAGATGAGTTCTGACTTATTTCCAGAAACTGGAAGACCTTGGTCCTTCAGCATTTTTTTTATTTCAACAACTGTCAAGGAATTTAGGTCAAACATATATCATGATAATGCGTAGATGCGATAAAGATTTTTCCAGCAGATAGAATTCAATTGGTACTGATGGCTAGGCAGTGTACTGCCCGACTGAACTGCCATTGTACTCTTTCATAATGTATTGAGGGGTTTGTAAGAACCCTTGCGATTGGAACTGTTGGCGGCCTATTTTGGTCAACGCCTTTCGCACTCTGGAACAATACAAAGTAGGAGCAATAATTCTGTCAATGATTTGACAGCAGAAGAATAATCTAATTTTATTCTGTTCCAGAAGTATAGTCTGTTGTATAATCAATTTGATCTTGAGTTAACTCATCAATTGAAAATCCAAGAGTCTCAAGTTTTGTTGATGCTACATCAACATCTTGTTGCTTTGTGATATCGTATACGATTGGATCCATATCTTTTCCTTCAGCCGCAAGGCGACATAGTGCAAGATATTGGTTGGCGAATGACATATCCATTACTTCAGAAGGATGACCTTCTGCAGCTGCTAGATTTACTAAACGCCCATCTGCAAGCAAGAATATCTTACGTCCATCAGATAATGTGTATTCATCATTCTCACTTCTAATCGTTCTAACACTTTGTGCTAATCCTTTCAAGTCATTAATATTGATTTCACAATCATAGTGACCTGTGTTTGAAATTATTGCACCATCCTTCATTGAAGCAAAGTGTCGCTCAACCAAAATGTCCTTCATTCCAGTTGCTGTACAGAAAATATCACCAATTGGTGCTGCATCGTCCATCTTCATTACTCTAAAGCCATCCATCACTGCTCTTAGTGCTGCTAATGGGTCGATTTCAGTGACAACTACATTTGCACCCATTCCCTTTGCTCGCATTGCTAAACCACTTCCACAGTGACCATAACCTGCGACAACGAATGTCTTTCCTGCAATTAGAACCGATGTTGCTCTAATGATTCCATCGAGTGTTGATTGACCTGTACCGTATACATTGTCAAAGTCCCATTTTGTGATAGCATCATTCACTGCTAATACTGGATAAAGTAAGTCTCCAGCATCTCCCATTGCGCGTAGTCGGTGAACACCGGTGGTCGTCTCTTCTGTTCCACCAATTACTCCTTCAGCATACTCTTTCTTTTCACCGTGTACACGGACGATTAAGTCTGCTCCATCATCTAAAGTTAATGTTGGTTTGAATTCAAGTGTCTTGTCAATACACCAATAGAAATCTTCTACAGATTGTCCGTGCCAAGCGTGAACTGAATATCCTTCAGCTGCAAGCCATGCGGCTACATCATCTTGAGTGGATAGTGGATTACATCCGGACCAGGATATCTCGGCACCTGCTGCTGCTAATGTCTCGATTAGAATTGCAGTCTCTTTGGTGACGTGAAGACATCCAGTGACACGCATTCCTGCCAATGGTTTGGTCTTCAATGCCTCTTCGCGCAAGGATGCTAATACTGGCATTCTTGCTCTTGCCCAATCTACTCTTAATGCACCGGCTTCTGCCAAGGAAATATCAGCAACTGTATACTGCTCCGTCTTGTCCATGTGCTGTCCCCGTAGCCCATACTAATTGAATATAAGCACCTGATTATTCCTTGCTTACGCTCAATATAGAGCGAATATCCGTTCTAAGTTCAACCTTGCTGTTGCGCATATTGCAGGGCATATTGCTGAGCATATTGCGAAGCTGTTGCCTCATCATATCCTTGAGCCATGAATTGTTGTAGATATTGCTGGTAAACTGCTTGATCCATTGCAGGTGCAGCAGCAGCGGCAGGTGCAGCAGCGGCAGGTGCAGCAGCGGCAGGTGCAGCAGCGGCAGCCTGTTCAGCATATTGCTGCGCATATTGACGTGCAGTTTCCTCTGGATATCCTTGTGCGACCAATTGTTGTACATATTGTTCAACAGGGTCCAATTGTGCTGCAGCAAATCCGCCAGCAGCAGCGTGGAAATCCTTGGAGGTGTCATCCATTGAATCTGAACTACCTCTGCGCATAATCAACATTGTAACAACAAGTATAGCAATAATAGCAATTGCAATAATTCCAATTGTAGCAGCATCCATTGACCCACTTGAACCTGAATCTCCTTTATCTGCAGAAGGTGCTGTCCATACGCCATCTACGTATGTCCAAGTTCCTTCCCATTGACATTCACCATCAGCATCTAAAATCCATCTTCCGCCTGCATCTTCCGCAGCAGAATCGGCTTCAACACCTTGACAGGCTGGAAGGTTAATTTCTCTTTGTTCGTAAGAAATCCAACGTTGGTTATCTCCAACTCCCTCGTAAATCTTGATGTAGATGGTGATCACTCGAGATTCGTTGGTGTACTTTCCATCCATTGACATTGTCAAATCAAATGCTTCACCATCTGCAAGTCCAGTTGTTGTCTTATTCCAAGTTCCTAGAATCATTTCGTTGTATTGCTTTACGAAAGATTCGTCAAAGACTGCCAATTCAAAGGCAGTTTCAATGTAAACTTCACCATTTTCACTACCGCTCAATACTGATCCAGAAATTGTTATTGTATCGCTATCAACGCGAGAGTTAGCTGCTGGAGTATCCAATTTCACAACTGGCTCTTCATCACCGAATCCAGCAGGAACGATAACGAAGAACATACGGAATTTTTCTGAAATCTTACCTGCTTTGTCATAGGTTACTAATTCCATACGAATTGTATTTTCATTATCACCAGTAGAGTCAACTGTTTGATTTTTGAAAGTATATGCCCATTTTCCATCGCTTGCAGCGGATTGGGAGAATGTGTGACCTTCTAATGCGAAATCATCTTCACCATATGGTGCATCGAACAATATCTTCCATTGGTAGGTTTCTATTCCATTTCCGGCCAATGCATCTTGGTCACTTGAATTACTTGCATCGAAGTGGATGATTGTTTCACCATCATCATCAAGAGTAATTCTGTAAATATCCCATTCAGTGCTTGAAACCGTCTTTGTGCCAGTAAATTCAACTTGATCTGCGTATTCATCTCGCATGTCAATTTCTGCAGTAGCAGTTGGTCTGTATTCATCTGCATAGACATCATTTGTTTCAACTGTGACATCGATAATACGGGAATGTCCTTCATCATCGTGTAACATCAAACTGATGCTCCATTGTTCACCTTGAGCACATCCTGTTGCACTTGACAAATCTGCTAGACAGAACTGCATTACTGGACTCAAATCAGATGTATGTCCAACTCCGCTTGCCATTGAAGAACCATCCCAGGAGGTTGGCCCATCAACAATCCAATCTGTTGACAGTGTGGAAGTTGTGTCGGTTGTGAATCCAAATGTAAGTGTTGCATCACTCTTCATGTATCTGATAGCATACTTTCCTGTTGAAGGGTCAGTATTCGGAACTTCTCCATTGATTGTCAATTCTAAACCATTACCTAGAGTTCCAAATCCATCAGGATAAGGACTTACTTGGTGTGATAGCATATTTCCTAATAGAGGGAATGTGGAACTATCTGCACGGTCAGAGACTGTTGCAATATCCATTGTTGTAACGATTAGTCCGCCATCATAATATGAACATACACCAAGTACAGTATCTTGGATATCACTTGAAGAGCGAATGAGTCTTTGGAAGTATCCGCCAGTTTCCATATATCCATTACATGAAACAGGTACTTCGTTTGCACTAACAGACTTGGTATTGAGTACTGCTTCAGCAACAGTTGAATCTGCATCAAATCCTTGGAATGCATTAGAGTTGATATTCTCCATTATCGGGTGATATGGGTCAGCAAGATCCATGTCTGAGTATGTAATCTTACTTTCGGGGGTATTTCTGCTTTGAATATCTAATCCAAATGGTAGACGTCCGCTCAATCCTTGATCAGTGCCATAGATTTGACTTCCTTGAGGACCAAGGTGGGCTTGAACTGTACCACCCGAAGACATGAAGCCTTCAAGAATTAGACGGTTTGCTGAACTACCAATCTTTTGGAAGTATCCACGACCACCGTTTTCAATATCCTTGGCTGCAAGTGTATCTTGCCATGGCAGAATAATCTTATCATAATGAGTAAACCAACCTGCATCGAAGTATGTATCCCAGTCATTGATGCTGTATTGCGTATATGACATACCCAATAGAGCCAAATCTTGCTTAATTGCTGTGGTACGTGCAGATGTATCTCCCAATATCGCAACATCAACATTATCTTCAAATGTTGCAATGAAAGAACGAACATTGCCTGATGGATTACCATTTGCTAATTCAGCAGAGAAACTGATATTGTATTGATGTCCATCTTGCCATCCATTCCATGGAGTAAATTGAGCAGTAATACGCTGATGTGCTGCCAAATTTTGCTGAGGACCTGCAGTAGTAGTATGTGCGATAGACCCTGTGGTCAAATCCTCAATATTCATGTTAAAGACATAATCTCCAGCGAGAACACCGTTTGTAACCAATACATCCCACGAATGTGTTAGAGCGCTATCAATTGGCATTACACATTCGAGTGTTTGATCTGAAAGACAAGAGAGTGTCTCAGGCTTTCCAAGAGTTACATCAACAGATTCAACATTGAAAATTACTCTCTTCTTGTTATTGGCAACTGAAATCTCATTGTCATTGAACCAATTCTTACCCACCGTTGTATTATCAAATATTGTTTCAACTTGAACCATATACACACCTGATGTAAATTCATGTGATGAGACAATATCTGTTGAAACATCTTCTGCGTCAACATTTGTACGAGACATTGTGTATGATGCTTCTTCCAAGAAAGTATATTCTTGTAGCGAAATATTGTTGAATGCAACACCCTTGAAACCGTCATTGATACCATTTCTTCCATCGTCATCGGATTGGAATTCAAAATTAATTTGAGTTGTTGTTCCAGCTAATGAGATACATTCTCTAAACCAATTCTGATTGTTTGAATCACTGGTATTTAGAATGTAAATGTGAGTTAAGTCAATATTTGCAGTCTTTACCAAATCATCAGTGTTGAAGAAAAGAGCGTAATTGCCACCGGTTCCATCAGTTGAACCAGAGTCACCAACATAATCGATTTCTACATTATCAAATGATTCTGTGGAATTGACAATACCGTCGTTATTATCATCGACTCTACAAGTTCCATCTTCATTATAATCGCTCCATTGACCGATTAAGAAAGCGCTATAGTTTCCTGCAGAGTTTTCGTATTCCAATGTAATTGCTGCATAATCATTAACATCAACAATACTTGTTCCGTCTGAATCAATTCCATAGAATGTATCTGCAAAATATTCAAAGTTTAGTGAAACGAAATCACCAGACATACTGGTAAGATCTACAGCAGGTAGCGACATTGTCTCATTAGCCCATGCATCTCCGTATCCACTGGTAGCGGTGTTACAAGGATGTCCAAACCAATATGCATAGTTATTGAAAATCTTCTCACTGCAACTTGCTTCATTGTATACTGCTCCTTGTGGATTGTTACTCTCTACATATCGATATCCGTTTGCGCCACCTTCAAATGTTTCTTGACAGATTTCTGATGGAACACCACAATAAACATCGGATGGAGTAGCAGTGAATACCTTTGCTTCAACATCGAAATCAACAAGAGTGTTACCCCAGTTATTGGTTGTGACTCCAATATCAAAAATTCCCTCTGCGTACAAGCCACCAGGCTTGAAGTAATCAATTCCCTCAACTGCTGGGTCGTAAAGATTGAATGGTGTTAAGTATCCAATTATTTCATCATTGAGGGATTGTTCGTCCCATGCATTGCTAGTTAGTGATGCACTGACCCTGTATGTAGTATCATTGAGAACATTTACTGACAAAGAAGTTGTATATTCTTCACCAGGTCCTAGATTTGTTAATGAAATCTGACTCTGTTGTGTTTGAGGGTTAGGCAAGAACGCCGTAGTTTGCTTCCAAATTGAAATATTGTCTATTGCATATCCGTCAAGACCGGACCATCTGCTTTCATTACTATCTGAAATTGTACCATCAAAACCAGTTCTAAATCTGAATCTAATATCGACGGTTTCTCCAGCCCAACTACTTAGGTCAAATGCACCTACTCCATCTTCTGTGAAATTATTCCAACCGTAGTGAGTTCCACCGTTGTAAATTCCATAATGATATACTCCTTCAGCAACTCCTCCGAATCCCATCTTGGTCAAACGATCATTATCATAACCGCCCCACATTGAATATCCAGATGAACATGCTGCGTTGAGCATAGCCTCTGTTGGACAGTTAATCGTTGACCATCCAGTTTCAATACTTCCAACTTCAATAATTGCCAAATCATCCCAAACATCTCCAATAATCCATCCATTTGCATCAGCACTTCCTAAAGCCCCGAAAGATAGAGACTGGAATACTTCTACTCCCATGAATGCACGGTCGGAACCAGTCAAGTCTACTGAGTTTAGAGTCATTGCATCGTCCCAGTTACGGCCGAATCCGGTCCATGTATCGCCACTTGTGTTTGTGGTGTAAACTCCAGCCCACATGAAATCGGTTGGATTGTTTTGGTTGGCAGAAAAGTTTTCACTACCACTCTCAAACTCTGTGTGGTTTGTTTCTTCATGCCAGTGAGTTGATTGGTCAATGTATTCTTCGTAAGTCCAAGTACATCCTGCTCCACAACCCGCTTTGTTTTCTGCTGAATCCCAATCCATTGAATAAACAGTTGTGTTAGTTGAGTTGGCTTCATCAACTATCTTTAACTCCACATCCAATGTAGCTGATTGCCCATTGAGAGTATCCATTCCAGTATTGGTTACTGTTACATTCAGGTCACGAGTTCCTTCGCCCACAACTCCAAAGAATCGGTCGACTGGAGACATTTCCAATCCGGTGATTGAAAGATCTTCATTATCCATTTCAATTACTGAAATAGTGTCATATTGACCATCCCAGCCCAAATTGTCTATCCAACTTCCAAAGTCATAGGAAGTATGCGCTACGACGATATCCGGTGCTGAACCACCTGCTCCAGCAAGTTGTCCGACTTCCGCAAGACTTGGTCTGCGGCCTGCCTCGTATGATAGCGGTGAAACGTGGCCTCCAGCACCATTAGACAATGTGACTTGTACAGTGGTTGGGAAATTAAGCCAGAAAGATGATGTTGAACCACCAGCGGAGTCTGTTGTGTTTTGCTGGTACGCAACTGTTGGGTTAATGAAATCTGGTTCGTTATCGCCATTCAAGTCGGCAACTGAAACTGCGTACGAGATATAAGGTCCAAAATACGCAAGAGATGGCGCAGACCAAGTTCCAACTGTGGTTGAAGTCACATAGGTGACATTTTCCAAATTACCATCATTTAGTACTATGACATCAGTGACTCCATCAGAGTTCATATCTCCAATATCAAATCCTTGTGAAAATACTGTTGCCATGTTGATTGTATTTGTATTAACTTGATTTGCACCATATGAATAAGTCGCCGGATATGTATTTGTTAAACAGTCAAATTCTACGATTGATACGTTATCATCATTACCAGGGTTGGTTGTTTGTCCTGTGCTGTAGTCAACACCTTCAGACCTCAACAAGAATATATCGTCATCCGTACATGCTCCAGAAATACTGGTTTGGGATTCGCCCCAATCGCCTATTTCCAAAGCGCGGTATGAATTAGTCTTCGCTGAACCAAGTGAAGTGGTAATTGCAGGAGTAGATGATGTAATTGGCCCCCTATATGCAACCACTCTTTGAGTATCAATATCTGCCATCAAGTCCAAAATATATACATCGTCATTTCCATCTTGATCTGCATCTCCAACTGCTAAATCCCATGCCCAGAAGTGAGAGAAACGTTGACCGATTGTCCAGTCCTTATTGCTACAACCTTGATTTTCAATAATTGTAACGTTACCTGGTTCTCCTGCTGGAGCACCTGCATCATCTCTCTTGAAAGGATTGTTTCTTTGGAAAATTACGATGTCAATGGCGTTATCGCCAGTAAATTCTCCAACTTCAATGAATTGGACATTTGAAAACTCGTCCCATTCCGCATCTCTGGATTGATTATTTGTGACCCAAAGATCTTGTCGTTCTGAAAAATCACCATTTCCATCATTCCACAAGATGGTGATTGTATGTGCACCATCTGTTGCCATAGCAATATCATTTGCCCCATCACAATTGAAATCTCCAATTGCAACATCTTGCGGGTCACGTCCTGTTGTATAACTTCGGCTCATTGAAGCACTCGTTGTTGTGGCTATTGCGGCGGTCGTTGAAAGTAGCATTATCAACACTAGAAAAGTGCTGCGAACTTGGGCCTTCATTCGGTCTGTTTTGATTGACATCATCATCACTAACTGTCGCCAGCCCCGCTTCCACTTTAATGCTGTTGCCTATAAGATTCTATATTATTGCAATTAATGTGCTTGCAGTGACCCTTTTGATTAAAAATATCAATACTGGGGTTTCAATTGAAAAATAATGCAAATTATACAGTATTTTTCTATCAAATACGACCGTTCAACCATCGTGGAGAAGGCCCCCAACCAGTTGCATCTCCACCGTGAATTTTTACCAATTTTCCTGCAGAGAATAATGACTCTAACCAAACCTCAAGTTCCACTCCTTGTCGATTGCCTAATTTGGAACTAGCAACTTCTTCAATATCTTCAGTCTTGAGAGCCGTTGCACCATGCTCTCTAACAACTATTTCCATCAATTCTCTTAGCCAAGCTTCTGCCATCGGGTCAACACTCATTTTCCCTTGTGCCGGCATTGGTTCATCGGTTTCATCAAGCATTTCCATTAACTCGATTGGATCCGGCCTTATCGCTCCTTCTAGACCAATTTTATCAATCTCTTTTTGTAAATTTAATTCTCCGATTGGTCTGCGTACTACTGGAATACGGCTGGGGTCTGGTGTTGGACCCATATCAAGTGGTTTTTCACCTATCGGCGCATCATCAATAGTAATTTTTTGCCGAGCAGTTGCCTTTTTTGCATTAGACTTGGACACTTCGGACATATTTGTTGCTTTCATCGCTTCACCGATTGGCATAGTCCAACCTACGTCTCCAAGACCCAGTTCTTCGACCCTTTGCGCAACCCATTCAGCATCACCTTCTAGTGCGATGCGAACATCATGGTCATCAGACCTAAATCGGTATCGAACTTGACCGCTTAGCTTTGCCATTGTCTATGGGTGAACAGACCACACCCTTGAAGGTAATGTTTTGAATTACATTACAATTGAATATGATTTCATTGTTTTGCAAGTTGCCTCAAGACCGTATGCAATATGCCACCATTACGATAATAATCAACTTCTACAGGCGTATCTAGTCTGATTTGAGCGCTAAAAATAATTTCAGAACCATCCGATTTTGTTGCTTTAACTTCAATCATTTGCAACGGTTTTACAGAATCATTAATTGGGATCGTGAATGATTCAGAACCATCCAAGCCAAGGCTTTCATGAGATTCACCTTCTAAGAAAGTCATAGGTAATACGCCCATTCCTACTAAGTTTGAGCGATGAATTCTTTCAAAAGAAGTGGCGATTACTGCCTTTATTCCCAATAAATATGTTCCCTTTGCAGCCCAATCCCTGCTTGAACCGGTACCATATTGTGAACCTGCTAATACCACCTTTGGTCCTGCTGTTTGTGCTGCTTCATAAACTGAAGTTATTTCCCCAGTCTCATGGTTTAGCGCATAGCCACCCTCAGTTCCTGGTGCCATTTGATTTCTAATTCTGACATTTGCAAAAGTTCCACGCATCATTATTTCGTGATTACCGCGTCTTGAACCAAATGAGTTGAAATCACCTGCTTCAATACCACGCTCAATCAACCATTTTCCGGCTGCTCCATCTGCCGGGAAAGAACCTGCCGGAGAGATGTGGTCGGTAGTAATTGAATCACCAAGTTTAAGCAAAACTCGAGCATTGTCAATCGATTCAATTGGTGCTGGAATTTCATCTAATCCACTGAAAAATGTTGGCAGGCGAATATAGGTTGAGTCGGCTTGCCATGGGTAGAGCGGGCTTGCTTCTGAAGGAATTCCATCCCATCTTGGTTCATTCATTGCATCGGCATACCTTTGACGGAACATCTCTGGAGTAATTACCGCTAATGATTCTGCTATTTGCTCATCGCTCGGCCATATGTCAGAAAGCATTACTGGTTCGCCTGATTGCGAATATCCAAGAGGTTCTGTAACCATATCAATCTCAAGAGTTCCAGCGATTGCGTATGCAACTACAAGTGGAGGGCTGGCCAAATATGAGGCCTTTACTTTACCATGAACTCTACCTTCGAAATTTCTATTTCCAGAGATTACAGAACCGACGATTAATCCTGCTTCATCAATTGCATTTTCAATTGGTTGAGCAAGTGGCCCAGAGTTTCCAATACAGGTAGTACAACCATATCCAACAACATGGAATCCCATGGCATTGAGGTCTTCTTGCAGACCTGCTGCTTGGTAGTATTCTGTAACAACTCTTGAACCTGGGGCCAGTGAAGTTTTGACCCAAGGTTTGACCGTCAATCCCTTTGCACGGGCGTTCTTTGCAAGTAATCCTGCAGCCAACATCACCCCAGGATTTGATGTATTTGTACAGGAAGTAATAGCCGCTATTACGACATCGCCATGATTCAAATCAAATCTTTCTCCTTCCAAATCAACGATTGCTCCATTTGACAAATCACCTGTTTCCAAGCCATGACCATGGTGGCCCAAATCATGAGTTAATGAATCCTCAAAGTGTTGCTTCATATTACTCAAATCCACTCTATCTTGTGGTCTCTTAGGACCTGCAAGTGCTGGCTGGATTGTGGACAAGTCCAATTCCAATGTAGCGGTGTATGACTTCTCTTTGTCACCTGCAGAATACCAAAGTCCCTGCGCCTTAGAGTATGCTTCAACACCTTCAATTGCACTATCCTCTCTACCGGTTAATCGCAAATATTCCAATGTTCTTTCATCAACAGGGAAGAAACCACAGGTTGCACCATATTCAGGCGCCATATTTGCGATAGTTGCTCTATCTGCAAGCGATAATGCCGCCATTCCTTGTCCAAAAAATTCAACGAATTTTCCAACTACGCCTTGTTCTCTCAGTAACTCTACAATTCTTAGTGTCATATCTGTAGCGGTTACACCTGGATTCAAGTTGCCCACCAAACGAACTCCAACAACATCTGGTGCCAGCATGTAAATTGGTTGACCAAGCATTACAGCTTCAGCCTCAATCCCGCCAACACCCCAGCCAAGAACTCCTAATCCATTGATCATAGTTGTGTGAGAATCTGTTCCAACCAACGTATCGGCCAGCCAAACTCCATTTTCTTGACGAGCAACACTTGCCAAGTATTCCAAATTAACTTGGTGAACTATGCCTCTTGATGGCGGTACTGCTTGGAAATCAGACAAAGATTGTTGACCCCATTTTAGGAATGTATATCGCTCCATATTTCTATGGTATTCAATATCTAAATTCATCTCTAATGCATTGCCATGCGCACCAGAAACATCGACTTGTACCGAATGGTCAATAACAAGATCGACTGGAACTTGGGGGTTTACTTTTTCAGCATCTCCGCCCATCTCAACCATAGCATCTCTTAGTGCAGCCAAATCAACAACTGCTGGAACTCCTGTAAAGTCTTGAAGAATTACTCTTGATGGTCTAAACGGTATTTCTCCGCGTTCTCCATTCGCAGTCCAAGAAGCGATATTTCTAATATCGTCTTCACTGATTAAGAAGCCATCATTGCCTCGCAATGCCCCTTCTAATAGAATACGAATCGTGTATGGTAGTGCGCTGGTATCAATGCCATTTTCATCAAGTCCAGAGAGTGAGTAATATTCTCCACCAACCGATAGATTACGTCGTGCATTGAAGGTGTCAATAGCCGCCATAAATTAATCCACAAGACTCATGTCTATGAATAAAACCCTTGTTCATTCTTACCAACTTGATTAGCATTACCAGAATTGGTACCAAGGATTCGCTTCGGATACACCTGAAATTACTGCGCTTTCAACAGTTACTGGATATGTTGATAATTTGTTACTATCAGTACAAACATCTTGATTCGCTCCGCATCCTACTTGTGAAATTGCATCAATAACTGCAACACCAGTTGTAGCGCTTCCATCAATTTCTCCTTTGTAAGCGAAACCAAATGCAGTATATTGATTGTCTAAACTAGTGGCTCCTGTAGAATCTACTAGATAGAATTGAGAACCTGCAGAATTATCAGCTTGGCTACGCGCTGCTGCAATAACTCCTGGTGAGTGTGTTTCACCAAATTCAGCAGGAACTACCCAATCAGTCATATCATTCTCACAAGTATCTGATTCAGAAAAACCTGTGCTTGCACAGTATCCGAAAAACTTGCCTGCATGACCTCCAGTACCATCACCATTTTCAAAATCGCCGCCTTGAATCATAAATCCATCTACAATGCGATGGAATATTGTACCATCATAGCGACCTGCGTCTGTGTTTGATCTAAAACTCTCAGCGTGCATTGGAGTATCGTCTTCATACAACTCAATCCAAATTTTTCCATTATGAGATTGACCAGATGTATCTGTCCAAGAAAGTTCCATCACCACATCTCCAACTGCAACCGGTTTTGCAGAATTGGCAACTGTGATTCCTGCTAGAACTAAGACCAATGCCATACCCATTGCAATCATACCTGCGAAAGTTGGTGTTCCGTCATTGATTAGACGAGGGAGTGAAGTCTCAGAGAACCCCAAATCTTGCATCTCATTCAAAATATCATTATAAGAAGATGATGCCTTTTTATCCTTAGGCGCTTTCTTAGAGGATTCTCTCAAAAGAGATGCTGCTTTACGATAATCTACTTTATTGCGCTTACCTTTTGCGATTGCCCAAGTTGCTTCGCCAGCGATTCGCAGAGTGGTTGGGTGTGTTCCTTCACCATCGATTTCACGTAATTCCAATAGAGCGCCTTCGGCTTTTCCATTGGTAATCAATTTCTCAGCCTTTTGCCAAGATTCGGACATATTCTTGTCTGCCATGTGTATCGCCAAAAACTAATTGGCTTTGAGTATCACCCCTAATTTCATTTGTTATTTTTCATTGAATAAAAAAAATAAAATAAAGTTGTAACTTCGTTGCAACACTAATCTTGGCCATTCATTTTACATTGTAAACAGCGGTATTAATCTGGGGGCCACTCCAACATGTTCAAAGGGTGTATGCTGACCCGAATGTCTCAAGAGGAGTGAGTTTCATCGCCACTTACCTCTAAGGGGACAACCCACAATGGAAACCATTGCAAACGATTTCACAATTAATATCGCAACAGCAAACGGGACAGGTTCACAAAGTGCGAACCTGATTTTACTTCAATCAATGTTTGAAATGGGCATTCCTGTTTCGGGAAAAAACATGTTCCCTTCAAACATTTCTGGACTACCGACTTGGTATATTGTAAGACTTTCAGATTATGGATACCAAGCCCCAGGTGATAGAACTCACATCCAAATTTTGGTCAACCCAGCCACATGGGATGAAGACTTGGCTTCTCTTGAATCCGGTTCAGTAGTAATTTGGAATTCAGATGCAAAAAAAGAAATGAATAGAGATGATGTAATCTCATATCCTGTCCCAATGTCATCATTGGCAAGAAAAATCAATCCAAAGATTGCTAAATTAGTTACTAATATTGTATATGTTGGCATACTAGCAGAAATGCTTGGCATTGAACAAGCAGCCCTTGTTTCAGCATTAACAAAACAATTCAAAGGAAAAGAAAAGGCAATTGAATTGAATCTTACTGCTTTGGGATTAGGTCGAGATTACTTCAAAGAAAATCTCTCTAAGAAAGACCCATATGTAGCCGAAGGGAGAGAACAATCCGTTGCAAAATTCTTCATTGATGGCAATGAAGCCACAGCTCTAGGTTGTCATTTCGGCGGAGTGCAAATGCTTGCTTGGTATCCGATTACTCCTTCATCTGGAATTGCTGAAGCAATAATTGAATATATTCCGCAGATTAGAACCAATGACGATGGTGAATCAACATGCGCTGTCATTCAAGCAGAAGATGAATTGGCTGCGGCAGGAATGGTAATCGGCGCAGGTTGGGCTGGTGGAAGAGGAATGACCGCTACTTCTGGACCGGGAATTTCTCTTATGCAGGAATTTATTGGACTTGCTTATTTCGCAGAAGTACCATCTGTATTCTGGGATGTTAATCGTGTAGGACCGTCAACTGGACTGCCAACTCGTACTCAACAATCCGACATCTCAATGCTATACGAAGGAAGTCATGGAGATACCCAACACATTGTATTGATTCCAGGAACTGTTGAAGAATGTTTCGAGTTTGGTTGGAGAGCAATGGATTACTCCGAAAGATTCCAAACCCCTGTATTTGGACTATCAGACCTCGATTTAGGAATGAATCGTTGGGAATGTGAAGGATTCACCTACCCTACTGAAGATATGGATAGAGGTAAAGTTGTCAGAGATCGTGATGTTTTTGAAGCGTTTGAAGACTTTGGACGCTATCTTGACATTGATGGCGATGGCATACCATACAGAACATTACCTGGTTCTGGAATGGACCCTATTCTATACCGTGGAACTGGCCACAATACAAAGGGACAATATTCTGAAAAACCACAGGATTATGTTGCCCTAATGACTAGATTAAAAGATAAAATAAATGGTGCAAGAGAACTTCTTCCTGCTCCAATTCTTCGTGAAGAAGAAGAATGTGAAGTTGGAATTATCTATCTAGGAAGTATGGAAAATACAATTCAAGAAATTGATGATATTCTAGAAGAAACTGGAATGAAAGTTAGTCAATGTCGTGTGCGTGCATTACCTATGTCAAACCAAGTTGAAGATTTCATTAGAAGACACGAGACCACTATCGTTCTTGAAATTAACAGGGATGGACAACTTTGGGGTATCTTAAGAAAGGAATTACCAAATGATTTAGTGACAAAAATTCATTCTGTTGCTTATTCTGATGGACAACCACCTCGTGCAAGAATATATTCTGAATTGATTATGTCAAAACTTGAGGAGGTGGCACAATGAGTGAAACGCCAACACGACCAGCAAAAGTAGTCAAACTGAATGTGATTAACGAACCAAAGGATTCCTACACCGGAGGGCCATCATCACTATGCCCTGGTTGTGGTCACGACCAAATCTCAAATGTAATCGTCGCTGCTGCATGGGAAAATGGAATCGAACCTCACCGTATTGCAAAAATGTCTGGTATTGGATGTTCTTCCAAAACACCTGCATACTATCTTGGACAATCACATGGATTCAATACCGTTCACGGAAGAATGCCTTCTGTTACAACTGGAGCATATGCTGTCAACAAAGACTTACTATATCTCGGAGTATCAGGCGATGGAGATTCTGCATCTATTGGTATCGGGCAATTAATTCATGCAATTAGACGCAATATGGACATGGTATATATCTTGGAAAACAATGGAGTTTATGGATTGACCAAGGGACAATATTCTGCTACTGCAGATATTGGTTCAAAGAAGAAGAAAGGGGCAGTAAATGAGACACAACCAATTGATTTATGCGCACTAGCAATCAACCTTGGATGTACATTCGTCGCTCGCTCATTTTCCGGTTCAAAGAAACAATTGAATTCATTATTGAAGGCAGCAATGTCGCACAAAGGGTTTGCGTTAATCGATGTAATATCTCCTTGTGTCACTTTCAATAACAATGAAGAGTCACTGAGATCCTATGGTTATGTCAAAGATAACAACGTTACTCTGCATGTCGCAGATTACATTCCAAACCGCGCTCCAATGGAAGAGATTGAAGTTCCGGAAGGACACTACCGCGATATTACTCTCCACGATGGATCTGTTATTCGCTTGGAAACAATCTCGGAGGACCATGACCCTTCAGATGCTGTCGCTGCATTAAGTGCACTTCATGCTGCTGATGCTGAATCAAAACACGTCACTGGATTGTTATACTTTGATGGAAACAAACCTTCACTGATTGAGGATTTAGGTCTTGTTGATAGTGCATTAATTGATGTTGCAAATTCTGACTTGCGTCCAAGTAAAGAGATACTGGATAAATTAAATGCCTCATTCTTATCTTGAGAAAAACATTATTTTGCCCATTTGTGACCAAATCTCCAATAAAGGAGCACTTGCTAATAGCCACTGATGGAATACATTGTCATGGCGGGGAGAATCGCTTTGATGCTGATTCTATTGGCTACGATGCGCTTCATCTACAAGAAAGGAAAAATGAAGCAACAGAGATTAGCCGATATTGCTCACCGAGAAAAATATGGTGGCTTTGATGCTGTTGAATCTGTAGAAAGAAATGGAACGATAATTCTTCGCTCAAGACAAACTGCCGACTTGACAGAAAATGAATTTTCTGAATACTTGGAAAGAGATTCACGCCGAGATAGAAATATCATGGATTTGAGATTGATATTATCAGATATTCTTGATGATATTGATGATGAATTACCTGAACAAGAAATGGATGATGAAGAGCAGCGAATAATGGAGTTAGGAGTTAGGGGTGAGTGGATTGAAGAAAATCAACAACCTCTCGATGAACATTCAATCCTAGTAGCAGAAGAAGAAATTGGTAGTGGAGTTACCGTTACCGAGACTCCTGAAGATGACGATATGGATGAGAGATTAGAGCGAGAAGGTGGGCAATCTGGTGCAGTTCAAATCACTCTCTCTTGGGACGACTATAACGACTTAGATCTTCATGTATTCTGCCCAAGCGAGGAGCGAATATATTTCAATAACAAAACAAGCGATTGCGGCGGTGTATTAGATGTTGACATGAATGTCAAACCGGTCAGTAATACCCCCGTAGAAAATGTTGTTTGGGAAAACCTACCACCTATTGGGAAATACAAAATCGGTGTTCATTTCTACAAACACTTCCGCAAGAAAAAATCAAAGAAAACCTGTAAATTCAGACTGCGCGTTGTAGTTGACGGAGATAGTAAAGAATTCCAGGGTAGCATAACATACGGACAAGCAATCCAAATGGTTACAACATTCACAATTCTTCCTAAAACGATAAAGGATTAGGTGAAGAAATAACTGCAAGACTCACCGTTGAGTTGAAGAAGTGATGGCTAATCGGCCAAAGCATAGTCCCCTAGTGTAGCGGTCCATCATGGTGGGTTCTGGTCCCGCCGACCTCGGTTCAAATCCGGGGGGGGCTATCTTACAAATTTCGGAGAGGAGAGATGTTTTCATCAAACAGTCACAAATCTAAACAATATTTTTGAAACCCAACTAAGCATCATAATGACCATGAATGATGCGATAGCATATCTTGCCCAAGGCCTTGGTGGCTTTGTTTCCGGCCATGGGTCAATACCCATTTTTTCAGCCTCATCAACAACTCTGGCGAGGAGGGCAAGTTCCTCCTCTATTGATTCAGCCATAATGAGCCCAAGCACTACTGTCACTTCAAATTGCTTTGAGGCCGATGAAGGAAATCATTGAAGGTCGGGGTGCTTTGCTTTGACTATGAGCGAAGTGCCTGACGGTGTTGAGATGAGGGTTGCTTCGCGTAAAATTAGGCCATCGGCAACATTGATGATTACTCGTGATGGCAATGATGGCGTTGAAGTGTTGCTTGGAAGACGTGCAGATTCAATGCCTGCTTTCCCAGGTTACTGGGCATTTCCTGGTGGCGGCCTATCACGTGTTGACAAATTAGCTGTTGAGGAGTTGGAACAATTAACTGGACCAAATGCAGCAGCGATTGCTGCTATTATGCGAGAAGTTGTTGAGGAGTTAGGATTTGCTTGTGTTAATGGGAAATTAGTTGAGGTCAATAGTACTGCTAGAGACCTTGTTGTTGAAGATAAAGCAAATTGGTTAGGTCAAGTCAAGCAAGGAAATATTCCATGTGACACCACTGGCATTCGACATATTTCATCTAGAACAACACCACCATTTGGACCGGTATTATTTGAAAATACATTTCTTCACATACATGGAGGAAGCAAAGAGGAAGTACCTCAGGCGAGTATTGTAGGGCAAACAGAATTTGTTGATTTTGAATGGCAGACTGCTGAGCAATTTCTACAGCGATGGAAGCGGTTTGAAATGAAAATCGCCCCTCCTGTTGTCACTTTACTAATGCAATTAAATCGCACCCTTCCGCTATTTGATGATGATATGATACTAACTGCTGAAGAGATGGAAAGGCAACAAATCGGACGCCGGTCAATCCTATTTGCACATGGAGTAGAAGTTGTTCCAGTAAAGACCGCAACATTGCCACCTGCAGACCACACCAACTCATATCTTGTCGGCGACCCTGAAGGTGATTTTGTTTTGGTTGACCCTGCTGCTAGAATGCGAGAAGGAATGGAACAATTAGCAACTGCAGTTGAACGCCATAATGGGAATTTAGTGGCAATTGTATTTACTCATCCGCATAGTGATCATTTGGGGGATTTTGATTTGTTAAGAGAAGCGTTTGATGTACCTATATGGGCCAGCAAAGAAACTTCATCGCACATCTCCTGTCAACGAATACTGAAAGACGGAGAAACTTTGCAATTAGGAAAGCAAAAATGGCAGGTATTGCAAACACCGGGCCATCATCCTGGACACATATGTTTACTCGGTGATGCTGGATTGGTTGCTGGTGATATGGTGGCAGGAATTGGCACCATTCTAATTCCACCGAGTGAAGGCGACATGGACCAATATTTGTTACAATTACAACGGCTAATTGAATTAAAGCCACACTTGATTTTTCCAAGTCATGGACCGGTCATTCCATTACCTGAAAAGAAGTTGTCATATTACCTAAATCACAGGGCTGCTCGCCATCAAAAAGTGCTTGATGCTGTTTCAGATGGGCACCAAACGTTGGCTCAAATCGCTCAAATCGCATACCAAGATAGCCCTGATGCGCATCCACTTCTAGCCCAAGACCAAACACTCTCGCATTTGCTTTCACATCAAAGAAGTGGCACAGTTAGTCAGCAAAATAACAATTGGAAGATGGCTTGAATGGATATTCAACCGCTAATTGATGCTATGGAAAGTGGCCAAGATTTTGAAAGGGCTGCTCAGATAAAGCGCTATATGAAAACCGAAATGGATACTATCGGTTTGACAATGGCTGAGTTGAGATCTGCGACGAGAAATTTTGTCAATAACCTGCGTCAGCAACATGATTGGAATGCTGAATTATCCCGTCAATTGGTTAGTGAATTATGGAGTCAATTCAATTGGACAATGCGGCAAAGTGCGATAGAAGTTCTCGTCTATGATATCAAATATCACAAAAAAGATGCTGCTGCAAGCCTAAAATATTGTGAAGAAGTAATCCTTCCAAAATTGGATGGATGGGCATTGACCGATGTTCTGGCTACCAAGGTTTTACCATTCTTAGTACCAAACCCACAATATCTGTTGACTTGGTTAGATAATGATTCATTTTGGATTCGTCGCTGTTCATTGCTGGCTCAATTTCCACAAATCCGAAAAATGCAAGCCGATTTAGAAGTTCACCAGCAATGTGTTGACCATTTAATCGATGATAAAGAATGGTTTATTCAAAAAGCGATTGGCTGGTCATTGCGTACAATTGCATACAAACAACCAGAATGGGTTTTGAGTTTTGTTGAAGATAGACCAAACATGTCAAAATTTGCTAAAAAAGAGGCCTTAAGGCGTATTATTTGATGACTTAACAATCACTATTGTTCCAGTCACAGTTAGATGATAGTTCAAAACCTCTAGCCATCCAGCGAAGTATGGAGGCGAGAACATGAAGGCGGCGATGAGTGGTTTTGACCTATATGCAATCGCTAGTGAATTAGATAATTTCACAGGCGCATATGTCAAGAAGGCATACATGCCTCACTATGAGCAAATTGTTCTGAGAATTAATCCAAAAGACATGGACCAATTTGATTTGGTATTTGTTAGAGGAGAAAGAATCTACACTTCAAATCGAGACCGGCCAATGCCGATGACGCCACCTCCTTTTGCAATGTTGCTAAGGAAGCATCTCAAGAATGCGCGCTTTACAGGAGTGAGGCAACTGGGCTTTGACCGTGTATTAGCATTTGATTTTGATACTAAGTTTGGTTCAAGACATATTTATGTTGAAGTATTCAGAGATGGAAATATCATTTTAGTTGATGATGAAGGAATCATTATCCAACCACTTACTCATGCTGCATATGCTGGTAGAACCCTAAAGAAAGGCGTTGAGTATTCACCACCGCCTGCTGCAATGAATCCATTTTCACTTGATGAAGAAGGACTTGGAAAATTGTTCTCTGATACCGATAGAGACCTTGTTTCAACACTTGGCGGTAAAGCAAATCTTGGTGGAACTCATGCTAATGCTGTATGTCAACTTGCAAAACACGACCCAAATATGGATGCTGATAATGCAGACATAAAGATGGTTCATTCCGCATTACATCAATTGCTAAACGACTTATCAAATAGTGAAAATGGTTTCTTAATTCTAAAACCAAGTAAAGAAAGCAATGCTGAGCAATTACAGGCGGAAGCCGATAAACTGGAAATCGGTGTTGCACGCGATAGATTTTTGGAGAAACATGCTGAGGAAGCAACTCCGATTCTACTACCATCTCATGCCGAAAAAGCAACTCTAAGTTTTGAGACCTTAGGAGATGCAGTAGATGCTTGGAAAGGTGCTCACGATTCGGCAGCACTCGCAAGACGTGAGGCTGAAAAATTGGATATTGCTGCGCCAGGAAGAGGACATTCAACCGATGTAGAAAGATTGCAAAGAAGACTTGTTCAACAAGAGAAATCTATGAAAATATTCTCGGCCAAAATTGACAAACAACAAACACTCGGCCATATTATTCAAGAGAATTGGACTCATATTGAGTCGCTATTAACACAAGTTAACCAGGCTGTTGAAACACAAGGCTGGAAAGAAATCAAAAAAGCCGCAAAGGAAATTCCATGGATTGCTTCTTTGAATGCTGCAGAAAGAACATTTGTTACTATTTTGCCAGATGAAGAAGGTCAGCCAACTGGTCCGCAGGCCACGTTATCTCTCGATGAAAGTGTTCATCAAAATGCTCAGCGTCATTTTGAAGCAGCAAGAAAGCAAAAAAACAAAAGTAAGGGTGCAATAGATGCTCTTGAAGATACCAAAAGAAAATTAAAAACTGCTCAGAAAAAAGAATCAAAAGCAGTTGCTACTGGTAAATTAGGCCGAATAAAGCGTAGTAAGAGATTTTGGTTTGAATCACATCGTTGGTCGATTATTTCGGGTGGCCATTTGCTGATTGGAGGCAAGGATGCAAAAGGAAATGATTCTATTGTCAAGAAGCATTTGTCAAGTAATGACATGTACCTCCATGCAGATTTACATGGCGCTCCATCATGCAGTTTACGCTCATCTCAGGGGTTTGTAATCGATCAGCAAAAACCTGCTCACATTCCAGATGATATTCCTGCATATCGTCTTGCAGATAAATTAGAAGATGTAACTCTAGATGAGGATAAATTGTTAGAAGCTGCTACATTGGCACTCTGTTGGAGTCGTGCATGGGCAGGAGGGGGCGCTCATGGCACCGTATATTCTGTAAAACCGTCTCAAGTCTCAAAGACCGCTAATACCGGAGAATTCGTTGGCAAGGGAGCATTTATTGTAAGAGGGCAGCGACAATGGTTCAAGGATTTGGATGTTCAAATCGGTGTTGGAGTTATTGCTGTAAATGGAGTTCCTCTATTGATGGGTGGAACGCCTTCTACCGTTAAACAAATTTGCCAAAGATATGCAATTCTAGCACCGGGAATAACCAAAAAGGAACAACTGGCCAATAAAATATACAAAAACACAGGATTGGTTACCGATGATATTCTCGGAGTACTACCAGGGGCTGGACAAATTATTGAAGACTATGGAGTCTTTTCAGCACCAAAATCAATTGAAGAGGAGGAATAATATTGTCTCTGCAAGATAAAGTCAAAACAGGTGGAGAGATGTGGGACCAACGCTATTCTTCAGAGGAATATGCATATGGAAAGGAAGCAAATATATGGCTTAGTGAACGCATTTCACAAATCACTCCACCACAAAATAACCGTGCGTTATTCCCTGCAGATGGTGAAGGAAGGAATGCTGTTTGGGCGGCAAGGGTCGGCTGGAATAGCGAAGTGTTTGACCTCTCTAGTGTTGGAAAAGAAAAGTGCCACAAATTGTCGCAAGAGCATGCAGTTTCAGTGGAATATGAGGTTGATGATTTAGCTTTGAGAGAGTTTCCTGAAAAAATATACGATTTAATCGCATGTTCATGGTTTCATACTCCAAGTCAAATAAGAAAAGTCCACATGCCTAGAATGCTCCACTCGTTGAAAAGTGGTGGGCATTTCATTATGGAAGGATACCATACAAGTCAAATGCCTATGCAAAGCGGTGGCCCAAAATCACTTGATCTATTATTCGACTTGGATGAAGTACTTGGTGAATTAATTGGTGAAGATGCGCCAAATATGCACATTATTCATACCGCTGTAACCAGTACTGTTCTCAATGAGTCTGCCTTACACGAAGGTCGGGCAAGAGTTGTTAGATTCCACTTACAAAGAGATTGATTCAATCATCTTTTTGAGCATGCTTGTTACGCTTACTGGCAACTCTGCCACCACGTCCACCCTTACGGGTATGCTCAGGTCTGTTGCGCAATTGCTCACGTGTCATTGGTCTTCTTCCGCCTAAGAATCCTTTCTTTTCGGAATGTGTTGGCTTGTAGGTTTTGCCTCTTGCCTCTCCACGATAATTGCTATCCTTTGATTTGGAATTATTTATTTTCTCTTTTAGAGATTTTTTCGGAGCTGGTGTATGTGCCTGATTATCTTGCTTAGGTGCTCGGCCACCATCGTTTCCACCACGGTATCCGCCTCTATCGCCTCCACGACCTGAGTCTCGACCGCCATCGTTTCCACCACGGTATCCGCCTCTATCGCCTCCACGACCTGAGTCTCGGCCACCATCGTTTCCACCACGGTATCCGCCTCTATCGCCTCCACGACCTGAGTCTCGGCCAGAATCTCGGCCAGAATCTCGGCCTTGGTATACTGTTCTGTCACCGCCTCGGTATCCACCGCCGCCGCTTCGACCAGAATCTCTTCCGCCATCTCGACCGCCTCGGTATCCACCGCCGCCGCTTCGACCAGAATCTCTTCCGCCATCACGACCGCCTCGGTATCCACCGCCACCGCTTCGACCAGAATCTCTTCCGCCATCGCGGCCGCCTCGGTATCCACCGCCACCGCTTCGACCAGAATCTCTTCCGCCATCGCGACCGCCTCTGTAGCCTCCGCCGCCGCTACGACCACCATCACGGCCACCTCGGTATCCACCGCTACGACCACCATCTCGGCCGCCATCACGACCGCCTCGGTAGCCTCCACGGTCATTTCTTCGATTGTTTCCACTTCGGTTATGTCTTCCACCACGGTCATTTCTAGCATTAGAACCTTGACGACCGTATGATTTTGCTCTTGGAGCAATGAATTCTACTTCGAATTCAGGTATTTCTGAAAATTCAGGAGTGACGAAATTACAATTAATTCCTACTTGATGTTGAATTCTTGCATAGGACCGCTTCTGAGGTTTTTGAACTAAAGAGACTACTACTCCTGAAGCACCTCCACGAGCAGTTCTTCCACTTCGGTGTTTGTACGCCTTACCATTTTCTGGAGGGTCATAATGAATTACACAATTTACACCTGCAACATCAATTCCTCTTGCAGCTACATCTGTTGCAACTAAGGCCATTGTTTCTCCATGCTGGAATCTCTCCATTGCTCTATCACGATTGCGCTGGCTTAATCCGCCATGTAATATTTCAACGGAAACACCGTCGTATTCCAATTCATCTCCGACTCGATCTACACCTGCACGAGTTCGGCAGAAAACAATAGCTCGGCCCGTTTTTCTGATTAATTCAGCACTCATCGGTCCTTTCTTTGAACCTGGCATCATCCAAAATAGATGTTGCATTGATTCCATTGATACTTCCTTTGGCCCAACTTCAATAGTCACCGGATCGGTTTGATAATCTCGAACCAAATCTGCAACTTCTTCATCCAAAGTTGCACTGAAAAGAATGGTTTGTCTGTGACTTTTGCACATATCAAGAATCTTACAAACTGGTTCCATGAATCCCATGTCAGCCATTCGGTCTGCTTCATCAAGAACTACACAGTTAACATCTTGGAGAGATACATTACCTCTGTCAATCAAATCTAATAATCTACCTGGGCATGCTACTAAAACATCAACACCACGGTCTAATGCTCTAAATTGCTTAGTGTAGGAAACGCCACCATAGACTGCAAGAACATACAGTTTTAGTTCCCATGCCAAAGGTTCCAATACAGTGTATATTTGCTCTGCTAATTCACGAGTAGGTGTTAGAATTAGAGAGGTTGGCCTACATGGGTGGGCTTCGGTAGTCTTTGCCAATAATGGAAGGCCAAATGCTAGAGTCTTACCTGAACCTGTTGGAGCGCGGCAACAAACATCCTTTCCCGCCATAGCATCTGGAATCGAAGCAAGTTGTACTTCAAATGGAGAAACGATGCCTTGAGCCTCTAAAATGCGTACGACCTTAGGGTCTACGCCGAGGTCGGCGAATGAAACATCCTCAGTGTCCATGTCTGTGGCCGACTCCCTGCCCTATTTAGCACCATCAGTATAAAAAAACCAATAATTAATCACTGAATAACCGATTATTCAGAGCGGACAAGCATTGCAACTGCGTTGCCGCCACCTAAACATAGTGTGACAATTCCTGATTTACTATCTGTTCTACGCATTACTCCAAGCATAGTGATTAAGCATCTTGTTCCACTTGAACCCAATGGATGTCCAAGTGCGACTGCACCGCCATGGAGATTGAATCTGTCAAAGGGAATGCCTACTTCTTTTGCAACTGCACACGAAGCGCTTGCAAATGCCTCGTTGTGCTCGTAAATATCTACATCTTGAACTTGTAAATTATTTCGTTCTAAGAGATTCTTTACCGCAGAAATTGGAGCACTCATGACTCGTGATGGTTCAACACCTGAAGTAACATAATCTTCAACATAAGCAATTATTTCCCAACCTTGTTGCTTGGCAAAATCTGCATTTGCGAGTAGGATTGCACTTGCTCCATCATTGATTGTACTTGCATTGCCTGCAGTTACTTGTCCTTCTTTGTTGAATACTGGCCTTAGGTTTGCAAGTGATTCGGCAGTAGTTCCGGTGCGAACTCCTTCGTCTTGAGAAAATTGAATTGGATTGCCTTTTCTTTGAGGAACGTCAATGCTAAAGGTTTCCCAATCAAACCATCCATTTTCCCATGCAGTTGCTGCTTTTTGGTGGGAATTTGCTGCGAAAGTATCAGAATCTTGGCGAGAAATTGAACATTCTTGAGCAACTGTTTCTCCAGTATTTCCCATGTGTATATTGTCATAGACATCCCATAGCCCATCATGTATCATTGAATCGACGAGTTTTGAATCACCCATTTTCTTACCACTTCTTTGTCCCATCAATAATTGAGGAGCATTGGTCATACTTTCCATACCTCCAGCGATAATTACGTTAAACTCGCCTGAACGAATGCTGTTTGCTGCAGTCATTGCAGCCTTGAGAGAAGAACCACACACTTTGTTCAATGTCATACACGGTGTCGAAACCGGTAATCCGGCACCTAGGGCTACTTGCCGCGCTGGGTTCTGCCCTGCTCCTGCCTGTAGAACTTGACCAAAAATTACCTCGTCAACAATTCCGGATTCAAGGTTGAGTTGCATTCTATTGCATAACTCCTTCACGCTGAGAATACCTAACTCAACAGCCGAAAAATTTGACAAGGTTCCCATGAACTTACCGATTGGTGTTCGGGCGACGCCACAAATAGCAACTCGAGGTAGGGCCATAACCATGCGAGCAAAAGCATACCTTTCAATGTGATGCAGAACAATAATTGCCTTGAGAAGCCTTGATGAAGCAAACCTACTCGGCCCATCATGGGCAAATTCAAGACCGGTTTTGAACCGACGCGAGCAAAAAACGAAATGAGACATGTTGAAGTTGAAATTGATTTCACACCAAATGCACTTGCGTCAATTCTTTACAGACAAGGAGAAACAGTAATATTAGCGTGCGTAACAAAGGAATCAAGACTACCAGGATGGTTTCCAAGAGATTCAACAAAAGGTTGGGTTCATGCTGAGTATTCATTACTACCAGGTTCAACCGATTCACGCTTCCGTCGTGAGAGAAGAGGAGCAAAGGGTAGAACACAAGAAATTGAACGTTTGATTGCTCGTTCATTACGCGCTGCTGTTGATTTAGAAGCACTTGGCCCAATCGCCCTCAATGTAGATTGTGATGTACTAAACGCAGATGGTGGAACACGATGTGCATCAATAACAGCAGGAAATATTGCGCTGAGATTAGCTGTAAGAAGACTAATCGCTAAGGGTATATGTCTTCCAAAGGACCTTCGCCCTACATTTGAACAGCAGAAAGATGCAAGTTGGGTAACTCCAAAATTATCTGATATTGAAGCAACCAATCATGAAAATGCAGTTATCCCTCATGACTTAGCAGCGATATCTGTTGGATTGATAGACCATGAAGTCTGGTTAGATCTCGATTATCTACTTGATTCAAATGCTGATGTTGATATGAATGTCATCAAAACTGCAGATGGAAAATATGTTGAAATCCAAGGAACTGGAGAAGAAGCAACATTCTCCGGAGATGAACTACTTGCATTACTCGGTAGTGCGGATGGTGGATTAGATGCATTGTTTGATGCACAGAAACTGATTCTTGAAGGCATTGAGTAATTCTTTGACCCCATAAGGAGCAAAGCACTGCAACAAAAGCCTTGATATGGCGAGGGGGCTCGCCAACATATACGGGTAAGTAGCTTAGTTGGGAGAGCGCGGCACTGAAGATGCCGAGGTCGCTGGTTCAAGTCCGGCCTTACCCACCAACTTTGAGAAAAACGCGTATGCATTTGCATCATTTACTAAAGATGATTCTAACTACTTCAAGAGTATACTTCATGTGCTAATGCCTCTCTTCGCAAAATATGGGGAAGGTCGCGAGCGGGCAAGACATGCCAAAAGAAAGCCAAGACCCTGATGTTAAAATCCGTGACAAAACAGTAAAGGAACTTGCTGCTATTCGCAAAAGAAGAACTCAAGATAACAAATCTTTCCTGAGTAGTAAGGAAGATTTTGTCCTATTTGGAGGAATTTCATATGGAATCTTTTTCGCTATTCTTCTTTTTACTATGTCATCAGGAATGCTTGGAAATACCACTTCTATTGACCACTCAGCATCGACTACATTCTTGGATATCGGGGGTGAATGTGAAGATATTACCGATGAGCCTTGGTTGCACATATTTCCTGATAATGACCGCGAACTCTTTTCAATCTCCGGACATAATCTCCCTGCTGGAACAGCGGTGATGAATTATACGATCAAAGAGAGCTTAGAGGCTAGTCAATTTGTTGTTATTTCTGAAGAAATCACTAGAGAGGTTGCAGAGGAAGGAGAAGAGAAAGCGGGCCGAGCCTCTCATCGGGCATCCTATGCTGAATTAGAAGCAGGAAATTTTGAAATTGTACTTCATATTTCTGTGTATAATAATTCAGATATTCTTAATGCAACGACCGTAGAAGGTGGAGAACAGATTAGTAAAGAAGTATTGTTTGAAATTGAAGAGAAGGAGAAAAATTTTGATTTCCTGCCATTCGTTTCAGGTGGTACAATTAGAGATATTAGAATCACCGATCAAGGAGCAAGGTCTTGTTGGGGTCTACAAGATTTGGGTGACTGGGGCTATCTATTGATGGGGGCCGAATTGGGCGGTGGAAGAGAAACAGCAATGCTTTCTGGCGGTTCTGCAGGAATTCCAGCATGGTGGATGGCTTATATCTCACTTTCACTTTCGGTTGTTTCTTTGATGGTTTTGTACCCAATTACATACAAAGTATATCACCAAGAATCTGACGACATGCTGTCTCGTGCTCACATTACTAGATTGGTTGAAGATACAATAACAAAAACAGCATCAAGGTTGAATATTGATGTCGATTGGGAATTATATAAAATTGAACCCAGAGAATTGTCAATTGATATTATGGTCCCATATCAGAATACAGGCGGTACATTCTCTGACAATAGAGATGTTCGTGCTGAAGTATTGAGAGAGATTCTTGAAGAGTTTGCAATTTTCAGAGTATTCAAGCCAGTTCAGTTAACTGTTCGAACTATTGGTCATGGCCATGTTGCTGACTTTGATTCAGGAGTAGGAGTCGGTTCTGCAGGAAAAGATGATGAGCAATCTGAACAAGATTACACCTCGTTCTTTTCTGAATTGCATACATTGTCTGTCGTTGAAGACGAGGTTAGAGATTCTCTCGACCTCTTTTTCACACGTCGTTCTGATGTCAATTTGGAAGGCGCAATTGTCACTAGTGATGACAAGGTAATCTTCGTATCTGTAATCTATTATCCTACGCAAAGATTTGCTTTCTTCAGATTCAAGAAGACATCTGACCAAGTTCAAGATGAATTGTATCAATATATCTCAAAACGAAATTCAGACTTGCTCGGTAGTCAAGAGTTGATAATAAAAACTAGAAATCAAGTTTCAACACTTGCGGATAGATCTGGTGCTGGAAGAGTAGAACATAGCGGCACAGATGATGACAGAGTTGTGGCTATTGCAAAACAAGATGGTCTTGGTGGAAAAATGTTGCAAACAAAATTCATTGGCAACACCTTATCCACTGTTGAATATATGGCTAATGAAAAACGTGATTTCATTAATCGTTGGGGATTCTGGGGACTTATCGCATTCGTTTGGATTCCATTTATGGCTTCAGGAGTATTAGTTGGTGCTATGCTAGGGCTATTGTCAAGAATGAATTTCACAAGAGTATTATTGGCAACAGGACTTGGAGGCGTTGCTGCTTCAATCACATGGGCATATACTGCTGAAGGTATTGTCAAGGTAATGCACCAATACAAACTAGAAGCAGTTATTCCATTGGTAATTATCGTATTTATTCTACTAGCAGTATTCCACATGCGCTCTACAAAAATGCGTAGAAAGACCGAATTATTTGAAGACACATTACTCGACAACTTCCACGCTGATGTTCAAGCAAAGTATGGCGAAAATTGAGGTGTTGTATTGCAACCAATTACCACTCTTGAAGGTGAAGAAAACCACATGGGTGAGTTGGCTAATATTGGGATAGTAACCATCAGCGACAGAGCCAGTAGCGGTCAGTATGAGGACCAAGGAGGGCCTGCGATTCTGGGTTTCTTTGAGGAAGCAATCCAAAGCCCTGTAATTGTTCATTACCGATGTGTTAGTGATGAGCAAAAAATCATCGAAGCAACACTCAAGGAATTGGCAGATACTGTTGGATGTTGTGTTGTTGTGACTACAGGTGGTACTGGCCCCACAAAACGTGATGTCACCCCTGAGGCAACTGCTGCGGTGTGTGATAGGATATTAGATGGATTTGGAGAACAGATGAGAGCGATATCATTGGCATTTGTCCCTACTGCAATTCTATCAAGGCAAATAGGTGGCACACGTGGAAACTGCTTGATTTTCAATTTGCCAGGTCGGCCTAAAGCAATAAGAGAAACAATTGATGAAATTTGGAAGGCTGTACCATATTGTATTGATCTGATGCAAGGTCCATTTATTGAAATGAACTTAGAAGTTTGTAATGCATTTAGACCAAAATCAAAATAATATTGTTCATCTGTTATGCGATTAGTTGATGGGCTAGATTCATCGCCATATGATGTGGGGAAGATAATGTCACGACATGGTAATGTGTTGATTTGTGGAGCGACAATGGTCACTCCTAGTCAAACTGCAATCGGAGATTTGCGAATAAGTGATGGAATTATTTCTGAAATCTCCATCGGTGGTGGATTACTACCCAATGACAATGATTTGCTAATAGATGGTAGTGGACTACATTTAATCCCGGGTGGAATAGACCCACAATGTCACTTTAGAGACCCAGGTCAACCAGAAAAAGAAGATTTGGAAAGTGGTAGTGCTGCTGCTGTTAGCGGTGGAATTACTTCCTTCTTAGATATGCCAAATAACAAACCATCGATAACAACGATGGAAGGCATGCAAGGTAAATTGGATACAGCAGCAGCAAAATGTGTCAACAACTATGGTTTTTTCATAGGTGCAACTCCTACAAATGTTGAGCAATTACAATTGGCAGTAGGTTCACCACAACAACCAATTTCAATTCCTGGAATTTGTGGCATCAAAGTATTCATGGGTTCATCTACTGGAAATCTACTTGTAAATGAACGTCAGGCTTTGAAAACTATTTTTGATAGTACTGCTGGATTAATATCCGTTCATGCTGAAGATGAAGAACGATTAGTTAAGCGATTTGAAAGTTACAAAAATAGAACAGATATGGCTGCCCACGCAGAATGGAGAGATGATATCACAGCACTACTTGCAACTCAACTTGCAGTTGAGTTAGCAGAAAATAGTGGACACCGATTACACATACTGCACCTAACAAGTGGCTTGGAAGCTGACTGGTTGGCAGAAAGAACTTGTCTACCTTCAGAGGCTGGGGAAGGTGCAATTATCACCACTGAAACATTACCTCAACATCTATCCTTTACCGATATTGATGTTGAAAAGGAAGGAACTAGATTAAAGATGAATCCACCGATCCGTTATCAAGTTGATAAGGAAAAATTATGGCAACGTATCCATGATGGTACCATCCAATGTATTGCTACTGACCACGCCCCACATACTCTTGATTCAAAGGCTGCTGGTTTTCCAAATGCACCTAGTGGAATGCCTGGAGTTGGAACCTCCTTGCCCGTAATGCTCACCCATGCAAAGAATGGAATGTGTAGTGTTGAGGATGTTGTGAAGTGGATGTCTACAAATGTTGCCGATTGCTACAATATGGTTGGCAAAGGTAATTTGACAGTAGGCTATGATGGCGATGTTGTGCTAGTCGACCTTGAAAATGAAGTAGAAGTTGTTGATGAAAACACTTGGACTAGAGTCGGATGGAGTCCTTTTAGAGGGCAAAAACTGGTCGGCTGGCCACAGATAACAATCGTTGCAGGAATTCCTGTTTTCAAACGTAACCAAAGTACTGGTCAAAAAGGAAAATTACTTGTTGAAAAAGGCCAAGTCGGCACTCCAATTGTAATGACTCCTTGGCAATAGGCAACGACTTAATCAGTTGGGGCTTAGCGAATATAGTTCGCCATACTTGCTCTCAATATACCTAATGAAGGCGTCTGGACTAGGTTGATTTCCAGTTGCAGATTCTATCAATTGTGCAGGGGTCATCACAGAACCTTGATGATGAATACGAGGACGAAGCCATTGCAATAGAGAAGACCAATCACCTTCTGCAATAATCTGGTCAATATCTCCTAAGTCAACACTCATTGATTCAAGTATTTGTGCAGCATATAGATTGCCAAGAGTATATGTTGGGAAATAGCCGAAAGCGGCCATAGACCAATGAACATCCTGTAGACAACCCTGTGAATCATTTGGTACTGTTTCTCCAAACCACTCTTCAAACATCTTATTCCATGTATTAGGTAATTCTTTGACTGTTAATTCTCCATTGAATAATTTCTTTTCTATTTCGTATCTCAACATCACATGCAAATTGTAAGTCACTTCATCTGCTTCAACGCGAATAAAACCTGTTGAAACTGTGTTGGCAATTTTGTTCAAAGTTTTTGCATCCCATTGAGGTGCATCTGGAAATAATTCTCTAAACCACGGATTGGCAACTTTCCAAAACGCTTCTGTTCTACCAATTTGATTTTCCCATAGACGGCTTTGTGATTCATGAACTCCCAAAGAAACTGCTTGGCCTCTTGGTGTGAATGAAAATTCACGCGCCAAACCTTGCTCGTACAATGCATGTCCCGTTTCGTGCATTACAGCGTATAGACATGAGAACGGGTCTTTCTCATCGAAACGAGTGGTAAAACGTGTATCTCCTGGCCATAAACCGGCGGAAAATGGGTGTGTGGATGCATCCATCCGTCCGGCTTCAAAATCAAAACCCATGTTGGCTGAAACTTTCTCGCAGAATTCTGTTTGAGCCGCTATTGAAAATGATAGATCTGATGGTAATTGTGGTAGTGGGTTGAGTTTTTGTGATTGTAGTATTTTTTGCAATAGAGGTACTAACTTCTCCTTCAATCCTGCAAATAACGGATCATAATCTGCAACGGTCATACCAACTTCGTATTCATCAAGAAGGACATCATACGGGGTTGTTACAATACCGAAGTATTCTATCTTTTGTTTAGTCATATCAACTAATTTCTGCAATTGTGGCTCAAATGCAGAAAAATCTGATTCTGCTCTTGCATTTTGCCAACCCAGTAATGCTTCAGAACGTACTTTTGCAAAATTTGATACGAATTCGCTTGGAAGTTTTATCGATTTGTCGTAAACTCTTCTCATTTCTCTAACATTGGCAGATTGATCTGCATCAAGTCCGCTTTCTGATTCTAACTTCAGTAATAGTTGTCCTAGATTTGAGTCAGTAATGCGTGAATGTCTTTCTTTAGCCAGCCAAGCTAAAATCTCACCACGTACTTCTGCCCCCTTAGCAGGCATTATTGTTTCCTGATCCCAGCCCAAATGCCCCTGAAGTGCTCCTAAGCGATAGATGTCTTTTACCAATTCAATGAATTCATCATATGTACTCATAGCGATAGCGAAAGAGTCTTTCTTCATCAAATATACGATGCAATAATTTTCATTCTATGATGAATATTATTGATAATACTGGCACACATTGAAGACTTCAAGCGGATTGGCTTACTCATGGTGAGGCCGTTCCGACGAAAAAGCGGAAAGGAACAACCCCCGCTATTAGATGATGAGGATTTGGTTGGAGTCGTTGATGACGATTCTATAGAACCGGATAGTGAAATTGATTTAACTAGAACAAAGGCAGAAATTAGTGAGATTGAAGCAATTTCTGATGAGAATGAAATAGAAACTAAAGATGACATTACTAAGTTATTGAAAAATAGTTCACAGACTGTCGTTTGTACTTGCCTTGATATTCGTCGAGCAGATAATGTGCTCATTGTATGTGACCCAACCACGGGAGAAATTGGCCAATCACTACATGAGGCTGCGATAGAAAGAACGGACAGGGTTTTGTTGATAGTAATGCCAAAAGGACGCCACCATGGAGATGAACCACCTACTCCTGTTGCTAATTTAATGCGCCAGCAATCGGTAATTATTGCCCCTACAAGGTACTCTTTAACCCATACAAAAGCGATACGTCAGGCACTAAAAGATGGGGCACGTGTTGCAACAATGCCTGGAATGAATGTCGAAATGTTCACCAAAGGAGGTATCTCTGCTGATTTTACAGAAATAAAGCGTAAAATAAGTGATTTATCGCCACTGTTTAGACGAAAAAGAATTGTTAATGTAAAATCAGATAATGGAACTGATGTTACATTTGAGGTAAATTGGCGAGAATGGAAAATGGATGATAATGGCATTTGTAACCGTCCTAAGATGCTGACAAATTTACCTGCAGGAAAAGTATTCGTATTACCTAGAGAAAATAGTATGAATGGAACTATCGTGATAGATGGATCTTGGGAATCTAACCTAGTTGATGAGCCGGTCACTTTCACTATTGAAGATGGTTTAGTAATTGATGTCAAAGGGGGAGCAATAGCAGCTTCAATACGCCAAGAGTTTGGTGAAGCAGCAAGAAGACAAAATACAAAATATAGGGAAAATGTTTGGACTGTTGCAGAATTTGGTTTCGGAATGAATCCGATGGCAAGATTACTTGGAAATGTTCTTGAAGATGAAAAACGATTGGGTACCTGCTATTTTGCTGTTGGAGATAATACCTCATTAGGTGGCTCGGCAGCAGTAGGAATCCATATCCCAGGTGTACTAAAAAATGCAAGTGTATGGCTAGATGATACACCGATTATCGAAAATGGCAAGATGTTGGTTTGATTAAAAACCAGCATTTGGAGAACCGCAAATAGGGCAATGCCTCCAATTCGGATCTAATCCAATTCCACAGCCACGGCATAATACACCTGAACGAATAGTAGGTTGTATTGGCGATTGTGGCTGATTCCAACCCTGTTGTGGTTGCTGTTGTGGTTGTTGATTCCAGCCTTGTTGTGGTTGTTGTTGTCGCTGAGGTTGTTGATTCCAGCCTTGTTGTGGTTGTTGTTGTCGCTGAGGTTGTTGGTTCCAGCCTTGTTGCGGCTGCTGTTGTTGCGGCTGTTGATTCCAACCTTGTT